>SWCA01004905.1_pt1 | contig 58637 bp, 47 predicted proteins | sample 4692961 | NCBI WGS metagenome assembly SWCA01 (sample SAMN10267275, study PRJNA491770) | bioreactor metagenome | isolation source: DHS bioreactor inoculated with | place: Japan: off Shimokita Peninsula | reverse complement strand
CCGGAGTTTCTTCTCTGGTTTCGTTCTGTCTGGCAGCGGGGGTTTCGTCTTCAGAAGGTTCAGGTGGCGCCGTTACCGGAATTTCGGGTTTATGATTGAAGACTGGCTGAGCCCGTTCTTCCTGAAGTTCTGGCTTGTGTTGTTCTGCACTTGTTGTTTTGATTCGGCTTCCATCTCTGCCAGCTTTTCTCTGACCTCTTCCGTTCTTGCCTCCGGTTGGGGGGGCGGCGAAGTCCTTATTGGTTCTTGCTTTGGCGTTTCTTTTTCGGTGTCCTGACCATTCAGTTCTTTCAGAAACTCAAACTCCTGAAAGACAAGTTTTGATTTGCTTAAGGCGATATCCAGTTCGAAGCGCGAAAGTTTTTCAGCTTGCCGCAGTTGGTTGGCAATTTCGTTCAGTTCTTCCAGGTCTTTTAAAATCAACCGGATCAATTTATGTTTTTCCATCATCATTTGAGTACTGTTTAAAATCTTGTCGAATTTCACCGATCATGTATGGATTTGTATCACACTGAGCTTAAGGTGGCCTAAAAATAACAAATCGGTTCGTGACCCTAACCCGACATTTTCGTTACTTTTGTAAAAGTAGTAAAATCCAAATTGAATCACGTCAATGTTTCTTGAAAGGGATGTCAGTCACCATAAAAACGGTGGTACCATTGAAGTTATTGCCGGGTCTATGTTTTCGGGGAAAACAGAAGAGTTGATCAGGCGTTTGCGGCGGGCAAAGTTTGCCCGTCAGAAGGTCGAGATTTTTAAGCCGGCGATGGATACCCGCTATTCGGAGGCGGAGGTGGTTTCGCATGACGAAAATTCGATCTCCAGCTCTCCGGTCGAGAATTCGGCCAATATTTTATTGCTGGCCGGAAACGTGGATGTGGTGGCCATTGACGAGGCGCAGTTCTTTGATAAAGGATTGGTGGAGGTGTGCCAAAAGTTAGCCGACATGGGTATTCGTGTCATTGTGGCCGGCTTGGATATGGACTTTCAGGGCAAGCCTTTTGGACCCATGCCTGACTTGATGGCCATCGCCAATTATGTGTCCAAAGTTCACGCCATTTGTGTTGGTTGTGGAAGTGTGGCGCAGTTTTCGCACCGCCTGGTTTCAAACGATAAGCAGGTGCTTCTGGGAGAGCAGGCTGAATATGAGCCGCTTTGCCGGATCTGTTACAATAAGGTAAAAAATCAATGAATCCAATTTCACTTCATAGAATTACGACGGCGATTGAAGGTGACCTGAACCAGGAACCTGCAGCCGTTGACCGCCTGATTTCGTCTTTGTCGATTGACAGCCGCACTTTGGTTGATCCGGAGGCCTGTTTGTTTTTTGCCCTGGTCGGTGAACGCCACAATGGGCATCAATTTTTGCACGAGTTGTATGAGAAGGGGGTACGCAGTTTTGTGGTTTCAGGGCTTCCGGTTAACCGGGAGGTGATGAAGGAGGCCAGTTTTATTGTGGTGGAAGATACCTTGAAAGCCTTGCAGCAACTGGCAGCATCGATTCGGGATGAATTCCGGTTTCCGGTAGTCGCCATTACCGGAAGCAATGGGAAGACGATTGTGAAAGAGTGGCTGTTCGATTTGTTGCAGCACCAGCTTCGCATTGTCCGCAGTCCGAAAAGTTACAACTCGCAGGTGGGTGTTCCCCTTTCAGTGTGGAATATGGCCGGCACAATGGATCTTGGAATTGTTGAAGCAGGTATTTCGAAGCCGGGCGAAATGGCGCATTTGGCTACTGTCATTCGGCCGGAGATTGGTGTGTTCACCAACATCGGCGATGCGCACCAGGAGAATTTTCGGTCGATGGATGAGAAGGTGGAAGAAAAGCTTCAGCTTTTTGAGGGGGCCAAACTGCTGGTCTGCCGGCGTGATCAGGAATTGGTGTATGGGCTGGCTTGCCGGAAATTTGAAAATACAGCCACCCGAATTGTCAGTTGGTCCACAACGGGTTTACCAGCGGATCTTGCATTCGAAACGCAGCCTGACGAGCTGTCAACGAAGATCCAGTTTCATTGGAGCGAAAGGACTTACGAAGTTCATATTCCTTTTTCAGACGAAGCCTCCATTGAAAATGCCTGTCATTGCCTGGCTTTAATTTGCGCCAATGGTTGGCTAAATGATTCGGTGCTTCAGCTTTTTGCCGACTTGCAGTCGGTGGCCATGCGCCTGGAATTGAAGCAAGGTGTGAACGGCTGTGCGCTGATCAACGATTTTTACAATTCCGACATCAATTCCCTCGAAATCGCGCTTCAGTTTTTGAATCAGCAAACCAGTTCCACCGGACAGTCCAGGACGGTATTCTTGTCCGATATTAAACAGTCGGGTTTTGCCCCCTATCAATTGTACACCGAGGTGAACCGCTTGCTGCAATTGAACCGGGTGAACCGGTTGATTGGCGTCGGAAAAGCGATCGGAGAACATCGGGCTGCTTTTCAGTTGCCTGCTCAGTTTTATCCAACCACCCGCGATTTAATTCATGATCTTCAGTCTGAACGCTTTCGGAATGAGGTGATTCTGATTAAGGGGGCCCGTGAGTTTCGGTTTGAAGAAGTAGCCTCCGTACTTCAAAAGAAATACCACCAAACGCAACTCGAGATCAACCTGAATACCTTGGTTGAAAACCTGAATGCGTTTAAGGCAATTGTGAAACCGGAAACCAAGATGATGGTGATGGTAAAAGCTTTTTCCTACGGAAGTGGAACTGTTGAAATTGCCCGTGCGTTGGAGTTTCAGAAAGTGGACTTCCTGGCTGTTGCTGTGGCCGACGAGGGTATTGAGCTGAGACAAGCCGGGATTGAAAGCCCCATTGTGGTGATGAACCCTGAGGAGCACAGCTTTGAAGCGATGATGGAGTACCGGCTGGAACCTAATATTTATTCGCGTGCTGTTTTTCATAAGTTCAACCTGGCGGCGCGCAGTGCCGCGGTGGTAAAGTATCCGGTACACATCAAATTGGAAACCGGCATGAACCGACTGGGTTTTTCGGATGTGGAAGAACTGCAACAGGTGGCTGAGCAAATTCAGACGGAAGAAATTCTGCGGGTGCAGTCCGTTTTCTCGCATCTGGCAGCTACGGATGAGCCTTTGCATGACGTGTTTACCCGAAAGCAATATGAGCGGTTTGTGAAACTGGCCGATGTGGTGATCTCCAGGCAAAAACATAAGGTCATCCGGCATTTGCTGAACTCTGCCGGTATCGAACGCTTTCCTGAATTTCAGCTCGACATGGTCCGTTTAGGTATTGGCCTTTACGGTGTGGCTGTTACCAAGCTTGGCATTCGTCCCATTACGCATTGGACCAGCACCATTTCGCAGGTGAAAATAGTCGGGCGGGAGGAGACCGTTGGCTATGGGCGGAAAGGACAGGTGGATCAACAAAGAAAAATTGCCGTTGTCCCAGTGGGGTACGCTGATGGCTATGACCGGAGGTTTAGCAACGGCGGAGCCAAGATGTGGGTGAATGGGGCAAGCGTTCCGGTAATTGGAAATGTTTGCATGGACATGACCATGATTGATGTGACGGGTGTGGATGTGAAAGAAGGCGATTTGGTTGAGCTGATGGGTGAGCACATTCCACTAAGCGAGCTGGCCGCGTGGGCCAACACCATTCCCTACGAAATTCTGACCGGGATTTCGCAGCGTGTCAAGCGTGTTTATTCCCAGGAATAACCTGAGTTAGATTCAATTTCAGGGGAGTAAGAATCAAATAATTAATTTGTTGGGTTTTTTTAAAAGAAGTTGAAAACGATTGGGAACTGTTGGATACAATTATTTTCCATTGTATTCAATTGTCTTCGATTGTGTTCGTCAAGATAAAAATCTGCCACACGCTAAAAATAAATAAGGTATCCGGTTGGTATTGCGCCGGTCATGTGCGCCTAGCCTAATTTGCTGATTCGTTCGACATGGTCGGCATCTAAAATGCGAATTTTGCGACCATCGATGGCAATGACTTTTTCACCGGCAAAGGTTGAAAGTGTCCGAATGGCATTGGAGGTAGTCATGTTCGAAAGGTTGGCAATGTCTTCGCGCGAAAGGAACGCTTTGAGTGTAGCGCCATCGTTTTCATATCCGTACTTTTCTTTCAATAGCAATAAGGATTCGGCCAATCGCCCACGGATGTGTTTTTGGGTCAGTGTAACGGTTCGTGAGTTGGAGAATCCGAGTTCGCGGGCCAGTTTGCGTAAGATTCTTGCTGTGACATCCGAATTTTTCAGCATCCGGTTGAAAAAGAAGTCCGGATCAACGTGGCAGGCAAGTGAATCTTCCAGTGCAACTGCTGAGGCAATATGGATTTCTTCGGCTAAAAGCGCCCGGTATCCAATGTAACCCATCGGTTTTGTCATCCGGATAATCTGCTCACGGCCACCAACACCTTCCTTGAAAATTTTGATTTTTCCTTCAATCAAAAACGAGAATCCGGTTGGTTTGTCGCCTTCTTTATAAATAAATTCGTTTTTTTGAAAATTGGTCAGGGTAATGTGTTTGAGTAGTTGTTCCTTTTCCTCGGGAGTCAGCAAACTGAAAACCGATTTTGGATTTCCAAGCATTTCTTTAATCCCCATTTCGTGACTCAGCATAGATTCCAACTTTATATGTTATACAGCATCAAAGTTAACCAATTTCGACAAATAAAAAACGTTTTAAAGACATATTTTGGTGCAAGACGTGCTGATTGACACCCCGGTATATTGCGGGGTGTTGATAGAAAATACTGCTGTTTTCTGACCTAGTGGTATCGTGCTACCAGGGGCATCTTTCTTCCAAATCCAAAAGCTTTTGAACTGACTCTCAAAATTGGGGGAGACTGAAATCGTTTATATTCGTTTTGATTGACCATTCTGGTTACCTTAAATACGATTTCTGAATCAAAGCCTTGTTTGATAATTTCGTCCGGAGACATGTTCAGTTCAATGTAGTTGAACAGGATCGTATCCAGGATGTCATAGTCGGGTAGTGAGTCGGTGTCTTTTTGGTCCGGACGAAGCTCGGCTGAAGGCGGTTTTACAATGCTGTTGTGTGGAATAATTTTACGTTCGCGATTGATGTAGTGCGACAGTTTGTAAACATCAGTTTTGTACACGTCCCCCAAAACAGACAAGCCGCCGTTCATGTCGCCGTACAAGGTTCCGTATCCAACCGCACATTCGCTTTTGTTGGTGGTGTTCAGCAGGATGTTTCCAAACTTGTTCGACACTGCCATGACCAGAATCCCCCGCGTACGTGCCTGGATATTCTCTTCGGCGACGCCGGGTGGAAGGTTATTGAACAGTGGAGCCAACTGGTCTTCAAAATCATTCACCATGCTTTGAATAGGGATGGTGTCGTAACGAATGCCGAGGTTTTCGGCCAGCAATATGGCATCGTCCACGCTGTGCCCGGATGAATATTTCGACGGCATCAAAATGCCCCGAACATGATCTTTTCCCAAAGCTTCAACCGCCAGGGCACAAACCAGCGCGGAGTCAATACCCCCCGAAAGGCCCAAAACGGCGTCTTTGAATCCCATCTTCTGAAAATAATCGCGGATACCGAGAACCAGTGCCTGGTGAATTTTGCCGATGTAATCTGGATGGCTTTGGTGTTTCGGAAGTGGGTTTTCGGTGTCAATTACCTGGAAATCTTCCTCGAAATAAGCCAGTTCAACAGGAATGCTGCCGTCTTTCATCAAGAAAAATGAGCCGCCATCAAACACGATTTCGGTTTGCGCGCCGACCTGGTTGACGTAAATGATCGGAAGCTGGTACTTGATGGCCTTTTTAATCAAAATATCTTTCCGCCAGTTCTCCTGGTTGTACGAAAAAGGGGATGCCGAAAGGTTGATCACCAAGTCGGGCTTGAGTTTGCTGAGCTCTTCGAGGGGTGACCGGGTGTACAATTTGTCTTTTCCAAATTCATTTTGCGTGGGCTGCTCATCCCACAGATCTTCACAAATGGTTACGGCAAGTTTCTTCCCCTTAAAATCAATGACATCGAATTGCCGATTGGGTTCGAAATGACGGTATTCGTCAAAAATATCGTAGGTTGGGAGTAATGATTTATGGCGTACGGTTTCAATCCGGCCATCTTTTAGCAGGTAGGCCGAGTTAAACAGCTTTTTCCCCCGCGGACTTTGATTGATGCTTGGCGCTCCCACCAATGCCGCTGTCCGGGTACATTCCGTCGCTATTTTCAAGATTGTCTGTTCGGCTTTTTCGATGAATTCTTTCCGTTCCAGTAAGTCGTGCGGGTAATATCCGGTCACGGCCAGCTCAGAAAAAACTACCAGTTCGGCGCCCTGTTGCTCTGCTTTGTGAATCGCGTCGATGATTTTATTGGCATTTCCTTCGAAATTGGCAATGTGGTAATTGAGTTGCGCCAGTGCAATTTTCATGGTCAATCTTGTTTTAAGTTCACGGACCTATTTCGTATTCCCTCTTCGTTTTTAGCCATGCAATATTATTGGAACAATGCATTGGGCATTTCTGAAACGCAAAAATAGTTGAAAAAGAATAAAAAGCCGTCTGATTGATGAGTGGAATCAGGGTTTAATTTCTGTGTGGATTGGATGCTTGTCCTTGAGTTTAAAAAATGAGCCCGAATTTGAGAACCACAGAGTTCAACGTTGTTTTATCATCAAATTGACTGTTTGAGGTGACATCAAGAAAGCCGTTTTTGTAGATCAGGCCTACGGTTACAGCATTGTTCGATCCCAGGTCGAAGCTGGAACCAACCCCCATATTCAGCGCCAGGTTAAACAAACTGACTTCGTCATGGATGTTATGCTTGTCCAATACGCCATCACTGCTATCTCCTTTAGCCTGAATATTGACAAAGGATGAAAAGCCAAACTGTCCCCAATACGCCCACCGTCGGAATTGACTGGTCTGCAGTTTTATCAAGATCGGAACCTCAGCGTATTTTAAGCGGTATTGAAACAGGGTGCCCGATGCGAAGTCTTCGCCTGCAAAACGCACAATGCCTGATGAATCGTAATAGCGAAGGTTTCCTCTGACATTGTTGATCAAAAGTCCCGTAGAAAAGGCATACCGGTTTTCTTCATCGAAAAAGAAATCCGCATTGATTCCATAATCGAATCCAATGGCTGCTTTTCCTGATTCAACGCCTTGCATGTCTGTCGAAAGCCAGTTTATCGAAGGACTTCCGGTAAAGGACAAGCGGGTTTTTCGTTGCGAGAAAGTAGGCTGGCTAAGCAGAATAATAAAAGCCAACAACCAAAGTTTGTGTCGAATTTGCTTCATGAGTTTTCGTTTTCTGAATAATTGAACGGTTGATCAAGGGTTTTTTGTATCTGCAAATCTCGAACTTTCTTTTGAAATAGGCAATTGGTTTGTGTGATCGAATATTGATTCTTATTTGGGAACGCCGTTTATTATCTTAGATAGCTGAAAAAGAAGATGTTGTGCAATATGTTTGTTTTTATTTAATCTAAATAAGCGGTAACTTTTGTGAGAGAATTGATTGATTAACTAAAAACACTTAAAAATGAAGACAAAAAGTAACATGATGCAAAAAGGAATGCTGTTGGCGATGGCGATGGCATTTGTTTTTGGAGCACTGCCGATGACGGTCTATGCTCAGGACCAACCAGCGATCTTTGCCGTTGTTGATTTTATGAAAGTCAAGCAGGGAGGCGAAGCGAACTATGTGGATTTGGAAAAAACGGTGTGGAAACCGATTCATCAGGAACGGATTAACCAAGGTGAAATTATTGGGTGGATCTTGTACGGTGTTCGTTATGCAGGGGCCGACGACGAATATAATTTTGTGACCGTGGCCCTTTTTGACGACCCTGCCAAGTTGGAACATACGTTTTCTGTGGATGTCGAGAAGGTACACCCAGAGAAAGACCTGGATGAATTATTTCAGAAAACAATGGATAGCCGACAGCTGATCCGGCAAAGCCTGATCCGTAGAGTGGATGCCGTTTATCCGGAAGGAGGGGCGGGAGATTTTAAATACATTCAGGTCAATTACATGAAAGTCAAACAAGGAGAAGGAGGATCGTATGTTGACAATGAACTGACGGTTTGGAAACCGGTGCATCAGGAGCTGATTAATGCCGGTTCGCGTGCTGGTTGGTCCTTGTGGGAGGGCGTATTTCCATTCGGAACAGGCATGCCCCATGATTATGTGACGGTTGACTATTTCGCCGACTTTTCCAAACTGGGTGCTGCCGATACCGAGGCTGCTTTTAACAAAGCCCATGCAGGAAAAGATATGGATGAGTTGTTTCTTAGCACCAATAATTCCAGAAGTCATGTCCGTGCTGAATTGTGGGAAGTTCTTGATTCTGTTTGGAAAGAGTAGCTATTCTCAGTAACCCCAAATTTAAATTTTCAGCTTGGAAAATATTTGTTAGTTTAACAAGTTATTAGTTTGACCCCGATTTTTTAAGGATTGTCGGGGTTTTTCTTGATTCGATTTTGATTTTTTTTGGACTTGATAGACTCTTGTATGATGAATCGCTTAATGATCTTAATGCTGGCAAGCCTGCTTGCGTTCTCCTGTCAGCGGAATCCGCTCAAGGTTGATGTTTCAGATGTGGAGCTGGAATTGACATTTAAGAGTTACGACGATGATTTGTTTGCGTCGGCTGAAAACCTGGAAGAAAAAGTGGCGGGACTGCAGGCGGAATATGGCACTTTTTTCGATCTTTTCAATCATCATATGATTGGTATTGGCGGGCCCGAAGACGAAAATTTTTACCCGCAGTTGGAAGCCTTTTTGTCGGACACCATGATTGTGAATTTAAAAGCAGAGGCGGATCTTCGAATTGACAGGGGGCGGCTGAAGAACGATTTTACCGAAGCTTTCAGGCATTACCGCTATTATTTTCCCGGCCAAGTGGTGCCGGCCGTTTATACCTGCATCAGCGGATTAAATGAGTCGGTCGTCCTGGCCGATTCGCTGATCGGAATCAGCCTGGACAAGTACCTGGGAGCTGATTTTGATTACTATCCGCGATTGGGGCTTCCGGCCTATAAAATCCGGAATATGCACCCGCAGAAGATTGTTCCCGAGGCTCTTTATTTTTGGGCCATGACTGAGTATCCAATCAGTACGCAAGCGAGCAAAGTGATTGAAAGCATGATTTATGAAGGAAGCTTGCTCTATTTTGTTGATGCGATGCAGCCCGAAGTGCACGATAGCCTGAAGATTGGATACACCAGCGATCAGCTAGAGTTTTGCCAGGCCGGCGAGGCCGATATGTGGGCTTACCTGGCTGAGCATAATTTGCTGTTTTCAACTAAGCGGATGGACATTAAGCGCTACGTTGATGATGGGCCTTACACATCGAGTTTTACCACCGAATCGCCGGGGCGGGTGGGAGCCTGGCTGGGCTGGCAAATTGTGCGTTCGTACATGATAAAGAATCCGGAGATGAGTCTGAAACAATTGATGGAGACGCAGGATTATCTGCAAATCTTGAACGAATCTGGCTACCAGCCGGATTAACCAGTTAGCGGATACTTTTCCGCGCTTCGAGTACGATTTCTTTTATTCGGGTGTTGGGTGCCAGCTTAAGCAGGTATTCAATGGTCAGGAAAATATCGTCTGGTTGAATCATTTCATGGGCTTCGTGTGGAGAACCGGCAGTCGTAGCCATTTCGGTGGCTACCCAGGCAGGACAAATGGCGGTGACAGAAATGCCGTATTCAGCTAATTCCCGGTAAAGGGATTCGCTTAACCCAATGAGTCCAAATTTTGAGGCAGAATAAGCACCACTGTTGGAAAAACCGACTTTCCCGGCTCGTGATGCGATGTTGAAAATGTAGCCTGCTTTCTGCTCTTTCATCACAGGGACAAAAGCTTTCAGCAAACTGAAGTTAGCTGTTAGGTTCAGCTCCAGTTGTTTTCTGAATTCATCACTTTCCATTTGCAGGTTACCACCGACATACATTCCGGCATTATTGACCAAAACATCAATGCTGACGTAGTGTTTTTTTATTTTTAGTACACATTCCTGAAGTTCAGACTCATTGGTCAGGTCAACGGCAAAGATTGAGGATTGGCCTCCGGCGGAATGAATTTCTTCAGCCAGTGTTTCCAGTTGTTCCTGGCTTCGGGCAATTAAAAGACATAGATAGCCCAAATTGGCGAGTCCTTTCGCACAGGCTTTTCCAATGCCTCTGCTTGCTCCTGTGATTATGGCTGTTTTGGCAGTGTTCATGTTCACTATTTTAAGGGTTCTCGCCCGAAGTTAACAAAAATTGACGGATAGCTTTAATCAACTTTCAAAAGAAATCCGCTGCCATGGACATTTTTAATCTCGATGGAAGGATCATCGGCCAGGTATTTGCGTAGTTTGGTGATGTAAACATCCATGCTTCGGGCGGTGAAATAGCCGTCGTCGCCCCAAATCTTTAGCAGGGCGGCTTCGCGCAGCAACAACTCATTTTTATTCAGGCAAAGCATTTCCAGTAAATCGGCTTCTTTAGGCGAAAGGGTTTGCTGTTTTTCGCCAATCGATATTTTGCGCAGCGGAACGTCAAACACGTAATTGCCCAACTGGTGCTGTGCGGATTTCACCTGGGGAACTTGTCCGTTTCGGTTAAGAATGGCTTTGATTTTACAGATGAGTACTTCCGTGTCGAACGGCTTGGTAATGTAGTCGTCGGCACCAATATTAAAGCCCCGCAGCACATCTTCTTTCAGGCTTTTGGCGGTGAGAAAGATAAATGGCACTTGCTTGTCAATTTTCCGGATTTCGGTACCAACGGTAAATCCATCAACGTGTGGAAGCATCACATCGAGCAGACACAGGTCGAATGGTGTGCTACGAAAACGTTCCATGGCCAGTTTCCCGTCGTCGACCCAAATCACTTCAAAATCATTTAGTTCCAAATATGATTTTAATACTGCACCAAAACTCAGGTCATCTTCCAATAAAAACAGGTGTTGCTTTTTATCCATTGTTTTGCGTTTTTTCAACCATTAGTGATTCAGTGATTTTTTCAGTTGTCTCTCAAGAACGGCAGAAAAACCTCGAGTTGGCTGCCTTTTCCCGGTTCGCTTTGAACTGATATGTGTCCATGATTGGCTTCCACCACCGCTTTGACATAGCTTAGTCCCAATCCAAATCCCTTCACATTGTGAATGTTGCCGCTTGTTTGCCGGAAGAAGCGTTCAAAAATCCGGGATTGAACCGATTTGTTCATACCTATTCCCCGGTCCGAAATGCGAATGAGCACGCCCTTGGCATTGTTCCAGGTTTCAACCTTTATTTCAGGCTGTTCGGGCGAATACTTATTGGCGTTGTCCAGCAAGTTATAAATAATATTGGCTCCGTGAATCCGGTCGGTCGTTACTGTTGGGTTTGCCGCCCGGAATTCCGTTTCAATTTTTCCGCCCCGCTTGTCAACCTGCAAAGCAATGCCTCCGATGGCGTCTTCAATCAGCTGGTGAATATTTAAAGCCTCCCATTTGAATTCAAAGTCTTTTTTATCGAGCCGGGCGATGGTTAATATATCCTCGACTTGCCGATTCATGCGTGCATTTTCTTTTTTGATCATATCAATAAAGTAATTGATCTTTTCGGGCTGGCGGATTACTTTTTCGTTTCGAATGGAATCGGCGGCTACGGAAATGGTGGCGATTGGGGTTTTAAATTCGTGGGTCATGTTGTTGATGAAATCCGATTTCATTTCCGATATTTTCTTTTGCCTCAGCATAAAGAAGATGCTTAGGCTGAAGGTCAGCAGAATGAAGATGGAGAAAAAAAGCGATGCGACCAGAAGCCAGGAAACAGACCGGTAGATGTATCGTTCCTGGTTGGGGAAAAATACAGCCAGTTTGGTGTCGCGGTCGAAAATGGCCCGGGGAAACAAATTGGTTTGGTAACGGGTCGCCATAAGCCCCAGACTGTCCGCTTGTTCTGTCATCGATTGGAGGGTGTCTTGCTCCAGAATGGCAGCATCGAAATGCAGCTTGATGTTTTGGTTCTCCAGCTCTTTTTTGAGCAGGCTGGCGACTTCACTTAGCGGGATCGCGCTGACATCCAGCGCTGCCATTTCGCGCATGAAACGGGAACCGAATCTTTTCAGATTTTCGGAACGCATTTCCAGGCGTTTCTGCAGTTGTGGACTTAGTTCACCAAACTTGTTTGTCATGGTTTCGATCGAGTCGAGTTGATCGAGGGCTGAGCTTGCCAGTGCTGTTGTGGTAGTATAAATGGTGTCGCCCTCAGTAAACGAAAAACGGTTGGTCTCAACGATGGTATCGCCCGGGCTTGTGAATTGAAAAACCTGGACATTGCTGTCATTTTCAATGGTTTCAAATTCAATCTGACTGCCTTTGTTCGACTGTGAGTTCCGGATAATCCGGACAGCGCGTGGAGGAACCGGCGGGGCGATGTGAGCATTGCGTTGCCAGTAGGGGCGGCCAGGACGTTCAATGCCGGTGAGCACTTCCACATCGTGATGAACTTCAATTCGCCGCACGGTATTGTTGAGCGCTTCGGTCACACTGCGGTCGAACAACTCATTTTTCACCTCAATGGCATTGTTGATCCAGATGAGCTGAATGGCAATGATTCCCAGGATTGACAAACCCATGAGCGCCATTAAATAGATGAAAAATCGTTTGTTCATTTGTCAAAGATAATTATTTCAAGTCGGGCCTTTTTTGACTTTAACTTTCCCTTAACAGATTTTAACCAGACCTTAACTGAGAAGTGCCTGCCTCTCATCCTACCTTTGTTTGCATAGAAATCAATTTAAAATGATACAGATGAAAACAAATTTACAGATTAGCCGATGGGTACTGGTTATTTTCTTGCTGATGCCAACTGTTTTGGTGACGGCACAAACCGATGAGCAACCGGAAAAACAACGACGTGTAAAAATGGTGAAGGTTGTAAATGGAGAACGAATCGTGTTGGATACGCTGATATCAACTGATGAAACTGATTTTGCCTGGATGGATGAACTGAACCTGCCGTGCCAACTGGATTCGACCTTGCAAAGAAAGTTGAATCGTTTTCGATATGAATTTTCGGACGGTGAAAACGAAGAGGTATTTGTTTTTGGTCCGGGCGATCGGCCGTTTATGCATCACCGGGGAAACCGAATCATGATGAGAGACAGTCTTTTTGAGTGTGATTCGCTTCGGACAAGGATGATGATCCGGCGGGGCGATGGACCAGTAGCACCAAACAGGCATTTTCGACATGGTCGGGCATTTGTTCATGTGCCAAAGGCTCCTTACCCACCCATGCGAATTCAGTATTTGGATCGGCATCCCGATGACAAGATGGTCATTCACTTGGACGACCCTGGCGTGATTTCGTATAAGAAGAAAGACCTAAGCGGTGGGCGCGAGAAAATAGAGATTATTCGCAAAAAGCACGAAGATCAGTCACAAGAATTTGAAGATGAAATTATCATTGAAGAAGACGAATAAGCCAGAAACCCAAAGGGGGCAATATGGTTGGTTTCAGCTTCTGACGGTTGGGTAAGAATGTAAATCGTTTTGAAAAAAGGACTATTAGTTTTGTAAAAGTGATTCTCAAATTTGCAGGAACAGTTAATAGTTCTGCTAGAATACGCTATAGTTTTATTAGAACAAGCACTTGCTTTACTAAAATAGGTATAAGTTCGTGTAAATAAATAAGTTATTCTAATAAAGGCAGAGCGACTTTTTAGAAATGAAGAAATAGTTTTAAGTTTTTGTGACACGATGATTATTTTCGGGTTTGTTGACAGCACTCACTCAGGATCAATTAAAAAAGCTGACCGGTTAATCCGGTCAGCTTTCTATCTACCTTCACGCAGATTTGATTGATTGACGGAAAGCATTTATGATTGCAGTTGGAATCCAAAGCCAATCAACCTTTATTGTTATTCTTTTGATGATGATTTTGTCTCTGTCACTTTAAGTGTGTTGTCCATCGATAATTTGAGCGGATCAATCTCCTCGCCCCAGTAAATTGTTTGATGTGGGAATGGAATTTCGATGTTGTGTTTGTCGAAGGCGATTTTCAATCGCTTCCGGTATTCCCGTCCTACAGTCCACTGTTGAATGGGCTTGGTCTTTATTCGACCTTTCACAACCAGTGCGCTATCTCCAAAACTATCCAGGCCGAAAATTTCCATCGGCTCAAGAATTGAGTCTTTAAAATTGTCGTCGTTGCGTAAATCTTCCGAAACGTCTTTCATAATTTGCATCACTTGGTCGATGTCTTCCTTGTAGGCAACGCCAATGTCGAACACCATGGCGGACCATTCTTTAGTCATGTTTGAAACGGTATTGATTTTCCCGTTTTGGAAGACATGGACAACACCAGACAAATCGCGGAGTGTGATCGTTCGAAGTTCAATTTTTTCAACCAGGCCGCCGGTTCCGTTGATAATCGCCACATCACCCGTTCGAATCTGGTTTTCGAACAAAATAAAGAAACCGGAAATGAAATCGCGAACAAGCTCCTGCGCTCCGAAACCCACAGCTAAACCAATGATACCGGCACCTGCTAAAATTGGGGCAATGTCGATGTTGATTTTTTTCAGAAAGATCATAATGAACATGGTCCAAATGATTATAGCAACCCCTTTTTTAACGATTCCCATCAGCGTGTTGAGGCGTTTTTCAACCTCAAGGTTGGGTTCATCGGTTTGATGCACGGTTTTGTGGGCCAGGGCTTTTTTCAATTTTCTAAGCGTGAAACTGCTTACTTTGAGTGCAATTATTAAAAGGACAACCAAGATGATAATGGCCGGTAATTCGGTGATGATCCATCCCGCTAGACTTGAGGCAAAAGTCTCCCAAAAATCGATCGTGAAAAATTCTTTCATAGTTTTTTATTTTTAGAGATAATAATTACTGTTCGTTTCACGCTGCAAAGAACCAAAGGCTGCTCCGATTGGAACAACCTTGGATTATTGTTGTGCATATTATTATCGAATGAGAGCTGGCAACGCCGGATTTTTCTGGAAATCAAATGTTACCGGGATGACAGCCCATGAGTCAACAATTGCCCCATCTACAATGGCGGGCTCCCATTCAGCATCAACATCTTCCACGGCAGTAATGGCTACTTCTTCCAGCCTGTCGACACGTTGTTCGTACGGTGAATCAATGGCATGGTCTGCGGTAACAAACGATACTTCACCATCTTTTTCAACAATAAACTTCACGTACACCGTACCTTCAACACCGAAATTCTCTGCTCTTTCCGGATAGTTCAGATTTTCTCTCACTTCCTCTCTAAAGGATTCATAGCCCATCTTTGGCTCAGCTTCCTGCTCTGGCGCATAGTAGATACCTACGCGTGTGCAGTAATTTTTCATGTCGTCCTTCGCACTTCTAAACTTGTGCATAAGCTCTGCAACCTCTTTTTTGGTTGCCGGGTCGTCAATGCCCGATACCATTACCCGGTCGAGATGACCATCGTGATAGACGTATTCATAACCGAAACTTGGATAGTCGCCCACCAACTCATAAACCTCAAACAGGTAGCCTTCCATGTGGTCCTGCATCTTTTCCAGCTCATCGTACTTCATGTCATCATTTTGTGCGGTCGCTGTAAAAGCTCCGGCCACTAAAATAAATGACGCTATTAGTGTTGTGTAAATTCGGCTCAATTTTCTTTTCCAATTCATAATAACTCCTATTTTTCTGATTTAACTTATATTTTTCTGATTGTCATGTTCCGCTTCATTGAGCTGACGCGGAAAACGACAATCAACAGTTAATGGAACAAGGAATACCATGCCATGTTGTTTTTTTTGTTTTTGTTAATGGCTGGATATGTTGATGTTGTGGGGATTATGCAGGGATTTAGGCTAAAAGGCCAGAGCCCAGCCGGATGTAGAATAATCTTGAATTTTGTGGAATTACTTTCACAATAGCGCTGTGCTTTTTGGATGGAGGTTGGAATATTACCGGGACTTGGTCGATTAGTTTTCCTATTTCGTCTAAAAAATGAGGCGATTTGGTAGCGTTTTTCAATATTCGATCAATTTTTTCAGACCTTATTGTAACTTCTTTTTCATTTGCTGTTCCAATGAGTTAAACGTTTGGAAAAAATAAGAGTCTACTAAGCTAAACGAAATATATTACTGTGAAAATTACGATTGATCAACTGAGCAAAATCTATCCGAACGGGAACCGGGCACTGAACAATGTACATCTGGAAATTGAGAATGGGATGTTTGGTTTGCTGGGCCCCAACGGAGCCGGAAAATCAAGTTTGATGCGCATTTTGGTGACTTTAATGAAGCCTAGCCACGGAAAAGTAACCGTCAATGGCTACGATTTGGTGAAGAACCGAAAAGAAATTCGCAAAATGCTGGGGTATTTGCCCCAGGACTTTCGTTTTTTCTCTCAGTTGACCACCTACGAATTCTTGGATTATGCGGCGCGCTTGGCCGGAATGAAATCGGGGAAAGAACGGGCCAGTGCGGTTGATAAAATGTTGGAGGAAGTAGGCTTGTTTGAGGCGCGCGACCGTCAGGCCAACCGATTGTCGGGAGGAATGAAGCGTCGGTTGGGAATAGCTCAGGCTTTGATCAATAGTCCGCAAATCATTATTGTTGATGAACCAACCACGGGTTTGGATCCCGAGGAACGCATCCGCTTTCGCAATCTGTTGTCTGCCATTTCAACCAATGACGTGATCATTATCCTGTCGACCCATATTGTTGGCGATATCTCCAGCACGTGTAAAAACATGGCTTTGCTCAACCGTGGAGAATTGGCTTACAGTGGTTCGCCTGACGAACTGGTTGAACAGTGTGTTGGGAAAGTCTGGCTGATCCATGCTACTGAATCAGAGTACCAGGAAATCAACGAAAAGTATCCGGTCATTTCCAATGTTCCTACCAGCGAAGGGTGGGAAATTCAAGTGGTGGCTGATGAGATTAATGGCTATTCCGGGCACAACATTGACCCAAATCTTGAGCATGCCTACGTTTATTTTATGGAAAGTCAGTTAAACCAATGGACAGCTATCTAACCCTCAATTCCTGAACCCATGATTTCAATCCATAACATCCGATCAATAGCTCATTACGAAACCAAAACCTTATTACGAAGCTGGTTTTTTCGGATTTTCGCTATTCTGGCGATGGTCTTTCTTTCATTTTTCAACTTTGGTGTCCTGATCGAATCAAACGGAGGTGCCGGACAATGGGCGATCAAGGGGCTGCCATCCATTATTCCCTATACCAATCTGCTGTTTCTAAACGTGGTTCAGGCGGTGATTGCAATTTTTCTGGCGTCTGACTTTCTGAAACGCGATAAAAAGCTGGACACCACCGAAGTGATCTACATGCGACCGATGACCAACGGCGAATATGTCATCGGAAAAACGCTGGGTAACCTTGTTGTCTTTATCGTGCTGAACCTGATCATTCTTTCGATTGCCTTGATTTTTAATTTGATTACCAAAAATACATCGGTGAACTGGTTGGCTTATGGTGCTTATTTCCTGGTGATTAGTGTGCCAACCCTGATTTTTATTATGGGGCTTTCTTTTCTGATCATGTCATTAATTCGGAACCAGGCCGTTACCTTTGTGGTGTTGCTGGGCTATGTGGCTATTTCCTTGTTTTATCTTCAAGATAAGGTGTATTACTTGTTCGATTACATGGCTTTTAACATCCCGCTAACATTTTCCGATTTCGTTGGATTCGGAAACTTACAGACCATTTTGATCCACCGGGGCATGTATTTTTGCTTGGGCCTAGGGTTTATTTTTTATACCATCTTGCTTTTACGCCGTCTGCCGCATTCAGATTCGATGCGCATCTTTTCGTTCATATTTGGGACGATTGCCCTGTCCGGAGGCATTTACCTTGGAAGTTTGCATATAGGTTCCTTTTTGAAGAATCAGGACCAGCGTGAGGAAATGATCAGCCTGAATGATCAATTCCTGGATGTGAAGCAACTGGCCATTTCAGACTACGACATTCAGCTCACTCATCAGGGTGAGAGTATTGCATGCGAGGCCAGGCTGGAAGCACGAAATGACGGAAATGAAACCTTGTCAACCGTTTTGTTCAGCCTGAACCCCGGATTGAAATTGAATCGACTAATTGTTAACGGAAAGGAACAAGCGTTTGAGCGCAAGCTCGGCCTGATTGAATTGACTGGCTTGAAGGTGGAGCCTGGTGAGCAGTTAACGTTCGTTTTTTCGTATGACGGCAATATTAATGAAGCGGCTTGTTTTCTGGATATCGATGATGAAACCCGGCAGGAAGCCTATCGCAATTTCATGTACCAAATTGATAAGCGCCACGCTTTTATTACCCCCGACTATGTGCTGCTGACCCGTGAAAACAACTGGTATCCGATTCCCGGTGCAGGTTTTGGCGTGAAAAACAAACAATGGCTGTCGCGCCAGTTTAGCAACTACAGGCTCGAAGTGAATACCCGCCCGGGCCTAACCGCTGTTTCGCAGGGAACCGTTGAAGAGGACGGCAACCGCTTTGTATTTAGCAACTCGCATGCGCAATCCCAGATTTCGCTGGCTATTGGCGCTTACGAGCGGATGAACAAGGAAATTGACGGGCTGGAGTTCAGCATCTACTACCGGAAGGGGCATGATTATTTTTCTGAATTTTTTGAAGAAATAAAAGACACGATTCCCGGAATCATTACGGAGGCAATCCAGGATTTTGAACGAAATGTGGATTTATATTATCCCTTTGAGCGTTTTTCTCTGGTTGAAGTTCCCATTCAGTTTTATTCCTATGAACGCGTCTTAAGCGGTGCCCGTGAGCAAATTCAACCCGAAATGATTTTATATCCCGAAAAAGGCCTGCTGATTGATGAAGCCGACTTTTACGGGCGCATGGATCAACGACGCCGATGGGGTGGTCGCGATGATGAGAACCTGACAACAGAAGAAAAAAAGATCCGGGTGTTACAAAATTTTCTGGCAACCTTTACCCAGGAGCAGGGCCGGCCCGACTTTAGCCGTTCGCAGGGCGAAGTGCAGATTGAGGAGAAGCAAAATCCCTTTTATGCCTTCCCGCTCTTCTATAACTATGCTTTTTATATTCGTTCCGATCGCTGGCCGGTGGCCGACCGGGTGTTTGAAGCTTATAAGAAGCAAGCAACCGCCAATCCGGGTATGGGGTGGATGCGCGACTTGCAAGGGATGTCTGAGGATGAACAGGGGAACCTGGCTTTGTTGTCTCAAAGTTTTGAAGAGATTCTGGATGATCCCGCCCATAAACAGATCGTAGACAATGTTATTCAGCTAAAAGGCAAAGCCTTATTTTCCATTATTAAACGCAAAGCGGAGGAAGAAGCTTTTGAAGACTTTCTGTACGATTATTTGCGGGGTGTCAAATTTAGAGCTTCGAGCATTCGAGATTTTAACGATGCTATTCTGGATGAATTTGGCATTGACCTGATTCCTTACATGGAAGGTTGGTTCAGCAGTACCCGTTTGCCGGCATTTTTGGTCGGAAGTGTTAATGCTGTGAATGTGTTGGATGGTGACCAACTGAAAACCATGGTCAAATTTAAAGTGAGCAATACCGAAGATGTGGAAGGGATTATTTCGGTGGAATTTCGCTTGGGCGGAGGCCCGGGTCGGTTTGGAGGCGGTGGCGGTTCGTCCGAAACCATCAATAAATTGATTCATCTGCAAGGAAACCAAACCAAGGAAGTTAGCTATTTGCTCAGCGGTACCCCGCGGGGTGCAAACATCAACACGCTCACTTCGAAAAATATTCCTTCCGAAATCCGTTTTCCGCTCGACAATATTGAAGAAGATAAAAAAGCGGTTCCCTATGAGGGTGAAAGCATTGTAGATCGGCCCGTTCGTATTGCCGAGGACAATGAGATCATTTTGGACAATGAAGATCCAGGTTTTGTCGTGGTTGGAGAGGATGAAACCAGCTTATTGCGCAAGCTGCTTATCAAAGAGGAAGAAAGCACGAGTAAATATTCGGGTTTTTCGGGCTGGCGTGCACCACGAAACTGGACACTAACCACCCATTCCAGTTTTTATGGTGCTTACATCCGTTCGGCTTACTATCTGCGCTCGGGCGAAGGCGAAAAAGTCGCTACATGGAATGTCCCGATCGCCGAAGAAGGCTTTTATCAGGTCTATGCCCATATTTACAAAGAAGAAGGCCGTGGCCGCCGCGGCGATGATGGTGGCGAATATCATTTCATTGTGCATCACGACGATGGCGATGAAGAGGCATTGGTTGACCTGAAAACAGCAGAGGCCGGTTGGAACTATTTAGGTGGTTACTACTTTTCGCCCGATACGGCAAAAATAGAATTAACAAACCAGTCGGAAGCCCGTATGGTGGTGGCCGATGCAATTAAACTGATAAAACAATAAAAAACAGACTCATATGAAACGAGCAGACTCATTCAAAATGCAAAAGAAGATGATTAAAGTGCGCGTTCCATATGATACCCTGGAAAGCAAACAATTTAATCCTATGAAACCAATTTTCACAAGACTCAAATTCCTGATTTTGCTGGCCTTGTTTCCAGGCAGCATGGTTTTCGGTCAGCAACTGCTGGACCTGGAGAGGGCTCTGGGGATCGCCTCGCAAAACAGCCCGGATATTCGACGATCGTTGCTTAACCTGGAACGTTCGCAGGAATCACTCAATGCCCAAAAAGCTGCCTTGAAATCGCAGTTCTCGCTGAGCTTAAATCCGGTTGAGTACAGCCGCACCCGTTCGTTTGACGATTATTATTCAAGCTGGTATACCAACGAGTCGCTAGGAACATCGGGTACTTTTACCGTTGCGCAGCCTATTTTGGTGACCGATGGTACCCTTTCGCTGGTGAATCGCTTTGGCTGGCAAAAGAGCACCAGCGATATCAACAATATCGAAGACCGCTCCTTCACCAACAACCTGTACGTGAGCCTCAGTCAGCCGCTGTTTACCTACAACCGGTTGCGCTTGCAGTTGAAGGAGTTACAGCTTGATCTGGAAAACTCGAACCTGAGTTATGCCATGCAGCGACTCAACCTGGAGCGACTGGTGACGCAATATTTCTACAATGTGTATATGGCCCAAATGAGTTTGACCATTGCTGAAGATGAATTGGCCAATACAGAGAAAAGCTATGAGATCACCAAAAACAAGGTTGATGCTGGCTTGGCTGCCCGGGAAGAACTCTACCAGGCCGAGCTCAACTACGCGACTGCCAAGTCGAATGTGCAAAATCAACAGGTGAGTCTGGAAAATTTTAAAGACCAGTTCAAACAATATATTGGCATGGACATTTTTGAGGAAATTGCTGTGATGACCAGCGTGGATGTGAATCCGGTGGATGTTGATCTGCAAAAGGCCATCGAATATGGTTTGGGCTCACGGATGGAGCTACGTCAGCGCGAGATCGATATTGAAACGTCGCAGTTTGATTTGGTCAGAACCAATGCCTTGAACGAATTCGAGGGAAACATGAACCTCTCTGTGGGAATTATCGGCGACAACCGGAAGTTGGGCGACATCTATGAAAACCCAACCAACAATCCACGGGTTTCGTTGTCGTTCAACGTTCCGTTATTTGACTGGGGTGAAAAGAAATCACGAATCAAAGCGCAGGAAGCCGTGATTAAAACTCAGGAACTGAGTTTTGAACAGGAGAAGGTTCAGATCATCATGGATATTCGTCAGGTGTATCGGTCGCTTCAAAATATCCGTAACCAGATTGATATTGCTGAGCAGAATGAACGAAATGCGCAGCTCACCTACGAAATAAACCTTGAACGTTATGCCAACGGCGACCTGACCAGCATGGACCTGAACTTGTTCCAAACACAGCTTTCGGAAAAGAAAATGTCCTACGCTCAGGCGTTGATCGATTACAAGGTTGAATTGCTTAACCTGAAGATTCAAACGCTGTATGACTTTGAGCAGGGAAAAGGAATTGTTCCCGAAGAATTAATCAAGAATAATGAAAACTAAAAAACCATCCTTATAAAAACGCAATCCCATGAAGATCAATTTGTATCATTCCGTTATTTTATTCGCGCTACTGGGTTTGGCAGCGTGCAACAACCAAAGCGCCGACTCGGAAGCTGAAATCGCCATTCCCGTTTCTGTTGAGGATTTAAAACCCGGGTTTATTGAACAAGCCATTAATACAACCGGAACTGTGACCGCCACTAAGGAGGCAACTTTGATGACTGAAATGGCTGGCAGATATTCGCTGGGTACCAACCCACGCACCGGAAAACCATTTATGCTGGGCGACCACGTGGCCAAGGGACAAGTGATTGTTGAGTTGGAAGACGAGGAGTATGTCAACAATCTGGGGATGGAAGCCAAAGAATTGAACCTTAGGATTTCGGAGCAAAACTATACCAAGCAAAAGTCGTTGTTCGATAAGGGTGGGGTAACCCAAAGCGAGTTGAGCAATGCTGAAGTGTCGGCTGTGAATGCCCGGGACAGTTATGAACTGGCCAAGATTCAGCTTGAAAAAATGAAAGTACGCGCCCCCTTCAACGGGGTGATTACCAAATTGCCTTACTATACGCAAGGCACCAGGGTTGCCAATGGAACCGAAGTGGTCAGCCTGATGAGCTACGAAAAACTGCAGTTGGAGGTTAATTTGCCTGAGAAATACATTAACCAACTGGAACAAGGTCAGCAAGTTCGTGTAATGAATTATACGCTGCCTGAAGATACGCTACAAGGCGAGGTGAAAGAGCTTTCTCCGGCGATCAGTACCGAAACCCGCACCTTTGCCGGGAAGCTGAGTATTGACAATGACGATCTGAAGTTGCGTCCGGGGATGTTTGTGCAGGCCGAGATCATCCTGGACCGGAAGGACAGCGTGATCGTTATACCAAAGGACGTGATCATTTCCAATCAACGAGGTAAATCCGTATTCATCGTTGAGCAGGGAACAGCCGAGCAAAAGCAGGTCACCCTGGGATATGAAAATCAGGATCGTGTGGAGATTACTTCCGGACTGAAAGCCAACGACCGGCTGGTGGTGAAAGGGTTCGAGACCTTGCGTAGCCGTTCGAAAGTAAAAATCATCAAATAGAAAGGAAACACCGTGAAGAAGTTAAGCGAATTTTCGGTCAAGTACCCGGTTACCATTTTGATGCTGGTGCTTGGTGTGGTTCTGTTGGGCTACATCTCGTATGACAAGCTGGGCGTTGACCTTTTCCCGGACCTGAACAGCCCGCGCCTGTTTATCGAACTGGAGTCGGGCGAAAGACCGCCGGAAGAGATGGAAAGCCAGTTTGTAGAGAACCTCGAAGCCTTGGCCATCCGGCAGTCTGATGTGGTGGAAGTGTCGTCGGTTTCGAAGGTGGGAAGCGCCCAGATTACTGTGGAGTACGCCTGGAACAAGAATATGGATGACGCTTTTCTGGATTTGCAGAAGGCGGTGACTTCCTTCTCTCAAAACCAAGATATCGATGCCATCAATATCACCCAGCACGACCCCAACTCGTCGCCGGTCATGCTGGTGGGGCTCAGCCACCCGACAATTGATAACATGAATGATTTGCGGAAGGTGGCCGACAATTATATCCGCAACGAACTCATTCGCCTCGAAGGGGTGGCCGAAGTGGAAGTCTCGGGTGCCGAAGATATTGAGGTGTTGATCGAAACCAGTGACTACCTGCTCGATGCTTTTGGACTGACAATGGATGAAATCAGTAGTCGCATCGCGAGTTTCAACCAAAGCATTTCGGGTGGAAGCATTGAAGAAATGGGATTACGCTATGTGGTCAAGGGGGTCAGCCTGCTGACGGATATCGAAGATTTCGAAAATGTAATTGTGGGTTACAAACAGGTTGCAGTCGACAACGAAGCAGCGGCATTTGCTCCCATCTTTTTACGCGAAGTGGCCAAGGTTAGCTTTCAAAATAAGGAGCCGGACAATATTGTCCGGCTCAACGGAAAGCGTTGCCTGGGCCTCTCCATTTATAAGGAAACCAAGTTTAACACCGTAAAAGCGGTTGAGGAAATTAACGAAGGTCTTAAAAACATTCAAAAAGCCCTGCCCGGTTACGAATTGCAACTGGTCACCAACCAGGGAAGTTTTATCAGCGATGCAATTAACGAAGTGGAAGAATCGGCCTTGTTTGGGATTGTGCTGGCCATCTTCGTGCTGTTTCTTTTCCTGCGTCGGGTTGGCAGCACTTTAATCATCAGCATTGCCATTCCCATTTCCATCATTGCAACTTTTAACCTCATGTACTTCAATGGGCTTAGCCTGAATATTATGACTTTGGGAGGGTTGGCGCTGGGCGCCGGTATGCTGGTTGACAATGCCATTGTGGTGATGGAAAACATTTTTCGAAACCACGAGTCAGGCATGTCTGTTCGCGAGGCAGCCATTGAAGGAACGGCCCAGGTGGGTGGAGCCATCACGGCTTCCACGATTACCACCATCATCGTGTTTTTGCCCATCGTTTATCTGCATGGTGCTTCGGGCGAACTCTTCAAGGACCAGGCCTGGACGGTGGCTTTCTCGCTGGTTTCATCACTGGCAGTAGCCATTCTGGTTATTCCCATGTTGTTCGACCTGTTCTACAGAAATAAGAAAAAGAAAGTCCGGTCACGTTCAGTTCAGGTGAAAGGCTACGGACGTTTCCTTGCGAAAATATTGAAAGTGAAGTGGACGATTATTGTGCTGGCCACCATTCTTGTAGGTGGATCGGCTTTGTTGCTTCCCTTCATAGGAACCGAGTTTATGCCAAAAACGGAAACCCGCGAGTTTAGCATGGACATCCGGATGCAGGAAGGAACGAGGCTAGCGCGAACCGCTGCCGCTGTTGAAAGCATGGAAGCCATTGTGACGGAATTGCTTGGCGAGAACCTGGAGACGGTCTTCAGTCATGTGGGGCCATCAAGCGGAATAGGTGGGGCGGCAACCGACATTTTTGAAGGTGAGAATACGGCCACGATCAAACTGATTTTGAGTACCGAAAGTCGACTGGCTTCCACCGATGCGATCCGTAAGATCAGTCAGGCGGTGGGTGAAATTCCAGGCATGGAAATCAGCTATCAGCAGGATGAAACAGCACTGAAAAGCATCATGGGAACGGACGAAGCTCCTTTGGTTATTGAAGTTCAGGGTGAAGACCTGGAGGTGATCGAAACGCTTGCCGCCGAAGTGAAAAGCCGGGTAGAGGGTTTGCCGGGCATGTACAACTTTGAATCATCCTTGGAAGAAGGGTCGCCTGAAGTGGAGATTTTGGTTGATCGCCTGCGTGCCGGGATGTACAACCTGAGTGTGACCAATATTATTTCCCAGATACAGGATCAACTGGTTGGTCAGGATGCCGGGCAGGTGAAACGTGAAGGCGAAATGCAGGACATCACCATAAAGGTGCCCGACAAAGGGTTGTCGCAGTTGGATGAACTAATGATTTCGAGTGCCGATCAGGATTTTATGGTGAACGAACTTGCCGAAATTCGGATTGGACAATCGCCTAAAGAAGTTTACCGGCGTAACCAAAACCGTATAGGTAAAATTACCGGGCAACTCGAAAAAGATATGCCCCTCGACCGGGCAGTTAAAGACATTCAGGAAGCCATTGCGCCAGTGAATATCCCACCTGATTACCAGATCAACATCAGCGGCGAAGAAGCCAAGCGAAAAGAGTCGATGGCCAGTTTAAGCTTCGCGCTGCTTCTGTCAATCGTATTGGTGTATATGGTATTGGCCTCTCAGTTTGAGTCGCTGTTGCATCCATTCGCCATTTTGCTTACCATTCCGCTGGCGGTGGTTGGTTCCATTCTGGTGTTCTTTGTGCTGGACAAAACGCTCAACATCATGGCATACATTGGGATCATCATGCTGGTGGGTATCGCGGTAAACGACTCCATCATCTTTGTTGACCGAATTCTACAGCTTAGAAATGACGGCATGGAACGTCTGGAAGCAATTTTGCAGGCCGGACAGCAACGGATTCGGCCGATCATCATGACGAGTTTAACCACGATTCTGGCGTTGTTTCCGCTTACGCTAGGACTTGGCGAAAGCGCTTCACTGCGTTCACCCATGGCGCTGGCTGTTATCGGTGGGCTGGTGACTTCAACCTTGTTGACCTTGGTTGTTATTCCGTGCATGTACGAAGCCATTGAAGGCATTAAAGACCGGATCAAAAATCATAATTGACGATTTGCTCATTTGCCATTTACAATTTGTAAATGGCAAACAGCGAAATAGGAAATAGACCAATGAAATTTATAATCGATAGAAAGACTCTGATCAGCATGTTGTTTATTGGATTGACCCTGCTGGGGTACGTGTCCTATAAGCAACTGGGCGTGGAGCTATTGCCCAACGCAGAGCTCCCGTTCTTGTTTGTTCAGGCTGTTTCAACCCAGGAAGCTGATCCGGAGTACCTCGAAAATCAGGTGGTTGTTCCCATTGAAGGCGCTGTGGGAACGCTCGAAGGCATTGAGTCGCTGGAGTCGAACATCACATCCCGCATGGGAACCGTTGTTGTTTACTATCAGAAAGGGGTTGATTTCAGTTTCGCCTACCTCAAACTTCAGGAGAAAATCAATGAGATCCAAGGTGACCTGCCCGAAGGAATTCAGGTGAGCGTGAACCGGGTGGACCTGTCGCAAATGAGCAGCCAGTTTATGGAGTTGCAGGCGCGGGGAAGCGGGGGTGTGGATCGGATTCGGAACATTGCGGACGAAGACATTGCACCTGCCTTGGAAAACCTGGATGGCATTGCTGGTGTAAACGTATTCGGCGGGCAGGAAAAATCCATCGAGGTGATTCTGAACATGGAGGCCTGCGAAGCCTACAGCATTACGCCGGGGCAGGTGCGCTCGCTGCTTTCGCAAAACTCGCAGTCGCGTACCTATGTGGGCGCATTGAAGGAAAAGGAAAAGCACTACTTTGTGCATGTCACCGCAGAGTATAACAAGGTGAGTGATCTGGAAAACCTGGTCGTTGCCGAAGGCCCAATCTTGTTGAAAGATATTGCCAACGTCCGTTTTGGCGTGAAAGAAGAAACCAGCTACAGCCGCGTGAATGGTCAGGATGCCGTGACCATTCGCCTGATCAATGATTCGCAGGCCAACCAAATTGAGCTGTCGCATAAAACACAGGAGCTGGTAGCACAGCTGAATGAGAAACTGGCACGCAAAGATGTTGAATTGTTTATTCAGGACAATTCCGCCGAAACCATGGAGGAAAACATTGATCAGATCATCAACCTGGCTTTGGTCGGAGGCCTGATGGCCGTTTTCGTACTTTGGATGTTTCTGAAAAATATTCGCATTGTTGCGTTTATCGCCTTGGCCATTCCGGTGTCGGTGTTTACCGCTTTCAACCTGTTTTATGCCTACGATATTACCCTAAACAGTCTGACACTTGTAGGTATGGCGCTGGCCATCGGGATGTTGCTTGACAACAGTGTGGTGGTGCTCGAAAATATTTACCGGCTGGCCGGCAAAGGGATGGATCCGGACGCAGCCGTCACCCAAGGGACAACCGAGGTGTGGCGGTCGATTGTGGCGGCCACGCTGACCACCATCACCGTGTTTTTGCCCTTTGTTTTCTCGACCAATTTCATGATCGAGATGTTGGGAAAAAACGTCGGGGTTTCCATCATTTCAACGCTGGTCGTTTCCTTGGTGGTGGCGCTGCTTTTTGTGCCCATGGCCATTCATTTTATTTTGAAGCGCAAAAGCGGAAAGGCCATTTCATTTGAGAAAGTGACGACCAACAACCGGATGGTGCAGGTGTATCTGTTGTTGCTCAAATCGTGTATGCGTAATCCTGCGGGTACGATTATCGGTGCGGTAGTCATCTTTTTTATCACGGTATTTGGAAGTTTGGCCATTAGTGTGAGTTCTTTGCAGGAAGTGGAAGAAGACCAGATCCACTTGTATGTGACCATGCCGTCGGGTTCAAGCCTTGAAACGACCGATGAAACAGTGACTAAAATCGAAGAAAAGCTGGCCGACCTGAAGGAAAAGCAGGATGTGATCAGTACCATCGAGGAAGAAGAGGCCGTAGTAACCGTAAAATTGTTGGAAGATTTTGAGAAGATTGACGGACGTAGCTTTGCCGAGATTAAATCAACGGTGGGCGAACTGACCAAAAATATTGGTTCGGCCGAAATCTCATTCGAACAAAGTAGCTCCGGCGGCGGAGGTGGCGGCTTTGGCGGCGGACGCAACATGATGGGGAACTTTCAGCGGCTGTTGGGCATCGGCAGCAACGAGGAGAAAGTGGTGCTGAAGGGACAGGATTTTGAGATGATGCAAACCGTGGCGGAAGATATTGAGTACTTTCTGGATGAATTGGACTTTATTGACCGCGTCAGGCTCAACGTGTCCGACAACCGTCCGGAGGTGCATATGTTGTTTGATCCTTTGTTGATGACCGAGTATAGCATCAACATGAATCAAGTGACCAGTGAGCTGAACTCCTTTTCCGGAGAAATATCAACGGGTGTGCAATTTAATCAGGGACTTGACGAATACGAAATTATTATCAAGCAGGGTGAGGAAGATCCGCTGGAAGAAGAGCCTCCCCGAACCATGGATGATTTGAAGGTGCTGCAGGTTAGCGATGCTGCGGGCGGCTTACACGACCTGCAGAAGTTTACCCAGTTGGTTTATGCCCGGGGCCTGGCTGGCATTAACCGGGTGAACCAGGAAAAGCAAATTGAAATTACCTACAGCCTCATTGGTGAAGCGCAGCAGTCGAAGGACCTGCTGGAATCTTACCGCTTCGAGATTGATGAACTGGTAGCTTCGTATAACTTCCCGGCGGGAGTAGCTGCCGAGGTTATTCATGAAGAGGATGATTTGGGCGAATTCAAATTCCTGATTCTCGCAGCCATTATCCTGATTTTTATGATTTTGGCATCAGTGTTTGAATCGTTCGCTACACCTTTTGTCTTGTTGTTTTCCATTCCGCTGGCTGCCATCGGATCGTTGCTGGCACTCATTCTGACGGGTAACAGTCTGTTTAATGCCAACACGATGATTGGCTTCCTGATCTTGCTGGGCGTGGTGGTCAACAACGGCATTATTCTGATCGACTACAGCAATATCCTGCGAAAACAGGGCTTCAGACGGCCGCGTGCTTTAATGACTGCTGGCTTGTCGCGTGTGAGGCCCATCTTGATTACGACCATCACCACCATTGTCGCGATGGTGCCGTTGGCCATGGGACAAGCCGAGTACGTGAGTGTGATTGGGGCTCCGTTTGCCATCATCGTCATTGGCGGGCTGGCTTTAAGTACGGTGTTGACTCTCATCTTTATTCCGACCTTTTATTCGGGATTGGAAAGTGCACTGGAGTGGTTCAACCAACTTGACTGGAAACTAAAAACCTTCCAGATACTGGCAATGGCCGGAACCTTGACCATGATCTACATGGAAGTGGACGATCTGACCTGGCAATTGCTCGATACTGTTTTGGCCGTGGTGCTGATTCCGGGAATCACCTGGTTTGTTTTGAATAGTCTGAAAAAGGCAGGAACCCGCCTAATTGCTCCCGATGAAGGGATTCACATTGTCATTCAAAACCTGGTAAAAATTTACGATCGTCCGGGGCGTTTTGCAAGGGAATGGAAAGGCGGATTGAATATCAGGCGGCGGGCAGGAATGGAAAAGGAATTCCGTTCAATCCGTGAGTTTGACCAACTGATCTGGCAATTGCCTTTGCTGGGATTCATGATCTATTTTACCCTTTTCTTTCTGGGATCGGTATTCTGGATCAGTTTCATGCTGGTTATGGTTTACCTGTACCTCAACCAGATTTGGACCCCGGTGGCCATTTACCTGGATCATCGGTACGAGGAAAGCCAGAAAGGCATTTTTAAGGCGATTAAGAAATACGTAAAACGACTGTTATTCTGGCTGCTGCCTTTGGTGGAACTGTTTATTCTTTGGAAGAAAACCGACTTTATTGGGTTCGTCATTGCTTTTGCCGTTTTGTGGTATCTGGCTTTGATGATTTCGGTAACCGCCAAACGGCTGTACGATGAAAAGGTCAACATCGACCGGATTACGGGCCGTTTTGGGAACCTGCGAAGAACGACCCTGCGACTGGTGAAACAAATTCCGGTTATCGGAAAACGTCGGGTGCCCTTTAAAGCCCTGGATGGCGTTTCGCTCGAAATTGGTACCGGCATGTTTGGTTTGCTTGGGCCCAATGGAGCTGGTAAATCAACCATGATGCGGATTATCTGCGGAATTTTTGAGCAGAGCTACGGCAAGGTGTGGATCAATGGCATCGACACGCAGGAAAAACGCGAAGAGCTGCAGGGCTTGATTGGTTACCTGCCACAGGAGTTTGGCACCTATGAAAATATGCCCTCTCAGGAGTTCCTGGATTACCAGGCGATCCTGAAAGGGCTGACGGATGCCAAAGAACGGAAAGAACGGATTGAATATGTTCTGAAGTCGGTGCACATGTGGGAAAAACGCAACGATAAGATTGGCTCTTTCTCGGGTGGAATGAAACAGCGCATTGGTATAGCGCAGATTCTGCTTCATCTACCCAAAATATTGGTGGTGGATGAACCGACAGCCGGCTTAGACCCTCGCGAACGAATTCGGTTCCGAAACTTGCTGGTGGAGCTCAGCCGTAACCGGATCGTCATTTTTTCGACCCACATCATCGAAGATATTTCGAGCTCTTGTAACCAGGTGGCCGTCATCAACCGGGGGCGGGTGAAATACCACGGCACACCGATCGACATGGTGAACCTGGCTGACAACCTGGTGTGGCAGTACGATGTCCCGGCATCTCAGTTCGATAGAATGCCGAATAAGCACATGGTGACCCACCACATGCGGGTGGGCGAGAACATTCGCGTGCGCATGCTAAGTCATGAAAAACCGGCTGACGAAGCCATCATGGCCAAGCCGGTGCTGGAAGATGCTTACTTGTGCTTAATTAAAGATTTGAAATAGAAGGGCGATATTATTGCCTGAATTTAAGAGGAGTCATTCCGAACTTGTTTCGGAATCTGTTTCAGAGTGATGAGATCCTGAAACAAGTCCAGGATGACTTGATCTATTAACACCATTCATTGAGAGAAATATGAACACACTCAAACTGAAAAATACACTGCACCTGGTGGGAAAAATGATCCAGTACAATTTTCGGATCATCTTTGGCGGCCGATTTATCTGGTTTTTGTTGGCAGTTTTTGCCTTTTATGCCTTTGTGGCTATCATGGCGGTGTGGAATGGCGAGCTGCCCGACGAAGAGTTTGTGTATGACACCCTGCTTTTTCCGGCCATCCTGCTGATCTTCTACCCAATGACCTTCGGAATTCAAAACGATCTGGATTCGGGTATTCTGGAGATTCTGTTTGGGATTCCCGACTACCGGTACAAAGTGTGGTTGGTGCGACTGGTGTTGGTGTTTGTGTTGGTATTTTTGTTGCTGATTGGCTTTGCTGGTATAAGCTACGTCTTTCTTACTCCGGTCAATCTCTTTGAGATGACACGACAGCTCATGTTTCCGGTATTCTTTTTGGGTGGCATGGCTTTTATGTTTTCAACGGTCATCAAAAACGGAAACGGAACAGCAGTGGTCATGGTTATACTGGGCGTTTTTCTGCTCATTATTAGTGAAGCTGTTGAACGAACCATGTGGAATATTTTCATGAATCCGTTCAATCCGCCCCGCAACATGAACGAGGTGATTTGGGAAGGGATCGCCTTGAAAAACCGGGTGTTTCTTGTGGCCGGCACGCTGGTGTTTATCCTTTACGGCTTGTTCAACCTGCAAAAACGGGAGCGGTTTATTTAGTGGCGAAGCTCTTGGCTTTTTTGCTTGAAAGACCTTGCGGTCATTCAAAATCTGACGTCCTGCAGTGAAGAATCCTTGTCAAATACCCTTTTTGCAAAGGGGCAGAGTGGCAGGATCTTAATTCCCGTCTGACGGGCATACGTTACCGCTTCCATCACCAGTTGTTTTCCGAAACCTTTGCCTCCAAATCGGTCGTCAACTCCAGTGTGATCAATGATTATCCGCGATTCACCCGCCCAGGTATAGGTCATTTCTCCAGCTGGCTCGCCATCTTCGAAGATTGTGAAGCGCCCCTTTTGCCCCTCGTTTTCTCGTGTGATTTTGGCCATCGGCTACTATTTTTCAATGCTTAAAGCTCCCGAAGGACATTGGGTGACCTGGTCAATCAATGCTTGTGTGCTTGCGTTTTCAATTTGAATCCACGGTCTTTCTCCCGGTTTGTACACCTGGGGCAATGTTTTCACACATATACCGGAATGGATGCAGCGGTCAGGTTTCCATAAGATGGTGATTTCTCCGTTACTGTAAGCTTTCGTTTTCATTGGCTTGACTTTTCGTGATGTGGTTATTAATCGAACGTCATTGGGCAGATGCCTTACAATAAAAGCGCACAACCTAACAAATTGTTCGCGCGGGCTGAAAGAATTGAAAAGTGAAGGAGTGATCTTTTGACAATCGCTCACCAAGCCCTTTGCAAGGCATAAGTCAAAAGCGAGGCGCGGTTTATCCAGCTGCAAGCCTCAATCAAGAAGTTTTCAGTCTCAGTCGCCTTTTGTCATCTTGCATCCAGTATCTTACAACTCGTTGACGGATCCTGTCCGGCGGTTGCCGGACCGGAAGGCTCACCAAGCGGGCGATAGCAAGTTCCAAATTCCAACAGCCGGCGATAAATGACTATCAAATGACAAAATGACCAATCCCCAATTATCCAATACTCTCCTGTCCCAGGTGTTTTTTGATTTGTTGTTCAATCTCCAGTGTGAGTTCTTTCAAATCCCGGCCGGCCGGATCGATGGGAGGTAAAACGGTGTAGGTTAGCCGTGTCCCAAAAGTCATTGGATAGTACCCATTTTTCATCACCTGGCTATTGCCATCAATAACAAAAGGAATAATTAACGATGAGGGAGCGGCACGCAACAAGGTGGCAATTCCGGCAGGTTGAAAATGGCCCACCTGTCCCGTCTTGCTACGCGTTCCTTCGGGAAAAATGCTGGCACTGTAGTTTTCTTTTTCGATGTGTTTTCCCAGTTTGGTAATTTCCACAATTGATTGCCTGCCATTTTTGCGGTCAATCAAGGCCGAGCCGCCATGGCGGAGGTTATACGAAATGCTGGGGATGCCCTTGCCCAGTTCTTTCTTCGACACAAACTTGGGATGATGTTTCCGAAAACCCCAAACGATGGGTGGAATATCCAGCGTATTTTGATGATTGGATACGATAATAAAAGGGCGTCCTTCAGGAAGCAGTTCAAAACCCCGGAAACGAATCCGGCAGCCCATAATGGTCAGACTGTAAACCAAAAAGAAGTTGAGCACATCAACCGACTTTTTCCGCAGGTGGTAACCACCTAACCGCCGGCAAATCATTTGGGTGGGGTGAAACACCAGCAGCAACAAGCCAAAAACCAGCCAGAAGATCGGTGTCAGCAAATATCCAAGCACGTTTTTCATCGCAAAATAAATTGATTTTGATGCCACAAAAGAACAAAAAATATGGGAAAGATACATCTGCTTGCAGGCATACTTCTGGATAAGCCACGAATGCAGGAATGAGAATGATTTAAAAACCGTCTAACTGTACGAACCAGCGCAATCGCGGCGTCATTGCGAACTTGTTTCAGAATCTGCCAGCGGCTTGCACCACCCCGGGTGTCGGAGTCTCTTCTCTTTTCCCCCGAGATCAGCGATAAAGCACAAGTACCTGATGCCCCTTGTCTAAGGCGTTGATGGATAATGGGGAAGAATGTATTGAAAGTATAATACCCATCATAAAAAAAATCTGATCGGTATTAAAAATGTATCTAATAGCTGTTAAAGTTTAAAGAAGTACGGATGAAACCGTTAATAAACGTTTGGGGTTGTCAATCTTTTTTCTTTCAGCACGCCATTTACTAACAATAATAAAAAATATTTTTTCTAAATTTAACAGTTGCTTATCAGAATATTGGGTGAAAATCCCAAAAATATACGAGATCAATGATTATCAAAGCCAGATCCAATAAAATGAGAAAGCGAATTACAGTTTTATTTGTCGCAATAGCAGTGGCTTGCATGGCGACCATACACTTACAGGCTCAGGAGGCAACTGCTACGCGGGCCGTTTCGGGTACCGTAACCGACGACTCGGGCGAGCCCCTGGTTGGTGCTACGGTTACTATAAAGGGAACAACCACAGGCGTATTATCGGATAGTGATGGAACGTATTCAATCGATGTTCCCGAAAATGCAATTCTGCGTTTCCAGTATTTGGGTTTTGTCGATCAGGACATTACGGTCGATAGCCAACAGGTGAACTGTGTCATGGTGGAAGATGAGTTTACGAAGGGGCTTCAGCCTGCGCAAGCCATTAAGCTGACAAGCAAACAGCGCGAGAAAGCGGAGGCTGATAATCGTGTTGCCTTTCAATTCTTTCGGGAAGTGGCTAAGCAGGAGGGAGAGAACGTGCTCTTCTCCCCATTCAGCCTGAATATGATTCTTGGAATGCTCTACAACGGTGCGTCGGGCGATACCCGCGACGAAATGATTCAAGCACTCGGGCTGGCAGATTTTTCCGACGCCGAAATCAATGAATATTACCAAAAGATAGCCGAGGCTTTGTTAAGGGTTGACCCGACGACAGCGCTTGCTGTAGCCAATTCGATTTGGTATCGGGATAGCTTTTCGGCAAAGAGCGATTTTGTAGAAATCGGGAAGGAATATTTTGAAGCGGAGGTGCAGGCGCTTGATTTTGGTAATTCCAATGCCGCCGGCACGATCAACCGTTGGGTGGCCGATCAAACCAATAATCGGATCAAGCAAATCGTTGGCGCCTCCATCCCCGATGATCTGATGATGTACTTGGTCAATGCCGTCTATTTCAAAAGCAAATGGCAGCAGGATGTCAAGTTTGATCAGGAGGATACAAAACCGGACACGTTTACCAAAACCAATGATCAAAAGAAAAAGGTGAATATGATGGAGCAGACCTCGTTCCTGGCTTATTACACCGATGAGCACTTGCAGCTGGTTGAATTGGATTATGGAAACCGGGCGTTCAGCATGGTCGCGGTTCTGCCGTCGAAAGACAAGCATATCAATCAACTAATTGACTATCTGGATAACGAAAAATGGGGAAATGCCTTGAACCAGATGAAGCGGCAGAAAGTCTGGTTGAAATTGCCACGCTTCAAAATCGAAAACGATTTTTTGCTCGATGAACCCACAAGAAAATCACGCATGGGAAAAATCTTTACCGGAGGCTTCAACAAGATCTCCGATGATGATTTGTTTGTTTCCAACATCAGGCAAAAAACCTTTGTTGAAGTGAACGAAGAAGGAACCGAGGCGGCTGCCGCAACATCTGTAGTCATGATCGGATTTGGCCGCCAGACAGAGCCCGTTGAGCCGGTACGTTTCTTTGGCAATCGCCCGTTTTTGTACCTGATTCGGGAAAAAAGCACCGGAGCCATCCTGTTTATGGGCCGCGTGGATGATCCGCTAACCGTCAACGAAATCTGACTAAATTTGTAAACCCGATAGAATGAGAAAGAAAACTTTGATGATTGCCGTGCTGATTATTTCGACGATTGTATTGTCGACCGGAATCTATTTTAAATTCGTTAAAACCTATCTTAAGGAAATTCAACTCAATGCGGTCAATGATCAGGGAGAGTCACCACCGCGAAATCTTACTTTGAGCGAGAACATCAATTTTCTTGAAGCGCTTGACCAAACAATTTCTTCCCAAGGAATTGAGAATAAAGAAAATGTCGCTGCCTTGAGCAAGTTGAAGAAGATCAATTTGATAGCGACTGCAAGCACGATTGTATCGATCTTATTCCTGCTTTGGGCGATTATGGGGTTAGCAAAGTCGAAAAGGCGAATAGGAAGGGAATTATAAAGTGTGATTTGAAAAACATTCGTCAAAAAAAAGTTCCCGATTTGGGAATATCAAACTATCTTTGTTCTCAATTTAAGAACTATGAAGCGAATATTGGCAAAAAGTACATTGAGAGAGTTTTGGGCAAAATATCCTGATTCGGAACAATATTTAAAAACATGGTACGATACTGCAATGAATTCAGATTGGCTAACGCCCAATGATGTCAGGCAAAGTTATGCCAATGCGAGTATTTTAAAAGACGGCAGGATTGTTTTTAACATCAAAGGCAATTCATATGGATTGGTTATAAAATTCAACCTTGAATATCAGCTGGCATTTGTTCGATTCATCGGTACTCATTCTGAATACGATAAAATTGACGCGAATACGATTTAATAATTAGTGATTATGGATTTAAAACCGATTAAAACGGGAACCGATTACCGGGCAGCATTGAAAAGGTTAGAAGAAATTTTTGATTCAAAACCCGGTTCTCCTGGGGGCGATGAGCTTGAAATACTTGGCTTAATGGTCGATGATTACGAAAACAAACATTATCCAATTGAAGCGCCTGATCCGATTGAAGCCATTAAAATCAGGATGGAAGAACTGCATCTTAAACAAGTGGATTTGATTCCCGAGATTGGCGGGAAAAGCAGGGTTTCGGAGATCCTGAATCGCAAGCGAAGATTGACTGTTGACATGATTCGAAAATTGGCGAAACGATTGAATTTGTCGGCTAATCTTTTGATAAAAGACTATCAACTGATCCCCTAGGCGGATTGATAAGGCACAATGATAATGGGGAGCGACTAGCAAAGTCGAAAAGACGAATCCGAAGCGAATTATAAAGATGAAGATCAATTCCAGGATGAGATTGATCTGCTTACGTGGTTGATAGAAAAATGGGATAGTGAGCACAATACCTTTGATGATTCCGATCCAATTGAGCTCCTCAAATCATTGCTGGCGGAGCATGACCTTAAAGCAAAGGACTTAGCTGAAATATTGGGTTTGACAAAAGGTGCCGTTTTAAAAATTCTGAATTATCAGAAAGGATTATCAAAGGAAACGATTCGGAAATTGTCGGACTATTTTAAGCGTACACAAGAAGCATTTAACAGACCCTACCGATCGAAAAGTGAAGCGAATAAACGATACCGAAATGCCAACTTGATGAATACGAGAAAAAACATGGCTAAAACGAAGTAGCCAACTTCCCTGCACCCATCCCCGTGATTCACTTAAATCTGCTCCCAGCCCTGGCGGTAGTTGTGGCGAATCCATTCTTCGGCCATTTGTCTGGCTGGCAGGGTCACAAAGTCTTTGTTGAAACGCGGATCGCCGTTCACCACTTCAAACGAATCTTTAGCCAACACCCGCAGTTGGTCGTTTTGCCCGATGTTGGTGAATCGCATGTTGGGGCCATCCCACATTAATTTGCGTTGCAGGCTTTGTAGCCTGACGGCCAGCACTCCCATCACCACCATCTCGTTCAAGGGGCCCGAATAATCGAAGTCGGATGACGGTTTCACCCGGTTCTGCGGGGTTTCCTTGCAGGCCCTGATCCAGTCTTGTTCGTGTCCCCCGTCCATGGCGTTGGGAATCCGCCGGATGCTTTTGGCCGGTTCTTCAAAATGAGCCATTTCGCGGGTCGGCAGCAGGGTTGGGTTGGCTGAGGAGGAGCCGCACATGATTTTTCCTTTGGTGCCATAAAAAATGCAGCCGCCACTTTCGTTGCCCATGGGCTCGCCGTCCAGCAGTTCGTCTGGGCGCGGCGGCATCAGACCGCCATCGAACCAGGTAACGGTTACCGGAGGCATGGCGACTTTGGGCAGGTTGTCTCGTGCCGGGAATTCATAAACCACCATTTCGGCGTTGGGACACGACTCGGTATTGGCCGGCGTGGAACTTCCCTGAACCGAGCTTGGATACTCCAGCTTGAGCGCTTTAAATACCGGGTCGAGAATGTGACAGGCCATATCGCCCAGTGCGCCGGTGCCAAAGTCCCACCAGCCACGCCAGTTCCAGGGGGTGTAAATTTCGTTGTAGGGACGGTAGGCTGCCGGCCCTAAAAATAAATCCCAGTCCAGCGTTTTGGGAATGCGCATTTCCTTTTCCGGGCGCTCCAGTCCTTGCGGCCAAATGGGGCGGTTGGTCCAGGCATCTACCCGGGTGATGTCGCCAATCTTGCCGGTCCAGATCCATTCGCAAATCTGGCGGATTCCTTCGTTCGAATTTCCCTGGTTCCCCATTTGGGTCGCCACACCGTAGCGGCGGGCGGTTTCTGTGAGTACCCGGCTTTCGTAAACCGAGTGCGTCAGCGGTTTCTGAACGTACACATGAATTCCCTTGCGCATGGCAATCAAAGCAGGTAAGGCATGCGAATGATCGGGGGTGGCAATCATGACCGCATCAATGTCCTTTTGCTTGTCAAGCATCTCCCGGTAGTCTTTGTACTGGGGAGCTGTTGGCCACTCGCGGAACGAGTTCCGGTTGGCATATTTCCAGTCCACATCGCACAGGGCCACGATGTTTTCGGTCTCCATATTCTTCAGGTTGCGGTAACCCATGCCGCCCACGCCAATGCCGGCAATGTTAAGTTTGTCGCTTGGTGCTCTGTGTCCAAGCCCGGCAATCACGGCGCTGGGAAGGATACTTAGCCCGGCGGCTACACTTGCTGTTGAACCAAGGAAATGGCGTCTGCTTATTGGTGTTTGCTTAGATGTCATGGTGTAAGGTTTCATTTTTAAAACTGCGCGAAGCAATTTAATAAGAAATGATGACTAAATGAAGGAGGGAAGGATTTCTAACCAACCTTTCTTATAAGTACAAGCAATGATAAGCCACTTGTCCGTTGGCTTTGACTTTGAAGCGGACATCCTTTTCAACTCTGAAAGATTCGTTTTTCCCATAATTCTTCCATTCCGATTCGCCGGGCAGTAACACATCCAGGCTGCCGCTGGTAAGCGTCATAATTTCGATGGTTGCGGTTCCAAATTCATAGTCGCCACTTTCCATTACGCCAATGGTGGCGTTTCCTTCTTCGTTGGCCAGCGCAATTGATTTAACGGCGCCTTCGAAATACTCATTGACTTTCAACATGATGATTGATATTTAAAGTTAAGGCTTCAAAAATAGTTGATTTACGCTGGATTGATACCAAAATAAAACGGGGCAAGAAAAGAATCTCACCCCGTTTGTATCATTATTCATCAATTCATCTGATGTTTGAAACATCCTTTATGCGGGCATATCAGGCAAGCTCCATGGTGCACGGTAGGTGTGCTTGATCAGTTCAGCTGCAAATTCTTTGGCAGGAACCGGATCAGTCCATGTTTTCTTGAAGGTTGGGTGACCATCGTGGATGGCAAAACCGTCTTTGATAACTGTTCTGATTTCCTCGGTGTCGTTCAGGTTGGTAAACTGCATGTTTGTTCCATCCCATTCCAACTCTTTGTTTAAGCCTTGTAGACGAACGGCCAAGACGCCCATCACAACCATTTCGTTGAATGGTCCGGCTTCGGCAAAGTCAGATGCGGTAGGAACACGGTTTTCAGGCGATTCCTTGCATGCACGTACCCAATCCATCTCGTGGCTTGTTTCCACACGACGACGGAATTTAGGCGCGTTTGGTTCGCGGCCTGACAGCAACCATGGGTTTACTCCGTAGCAACCACAGATCAGTTTGTCTTTGGTTCCGTGGAAAATAACACCACCACCTTGGTCGTTCGGGTTTTTACCGGCTGGCCATCCATCAGGAAGCATCGGCTTGATACCACCGTCATACCAGTTTACTTCAACTTCAGGAAGTTTAATTTTCATTTTCTTTTTGGCTTTCCTTTCAGGGAAAGTCAGCTTTACCGATTGTGCTGTTGGAGCACAGTCTTGTAGCAACAAGGTTGAATTACCTTGGGCTTTGGTTGGGTAGCCTAATTCAAGACCAACAAATACCGGGTGCAAAATGTGGCAAGCCATGTCGCCAAGAGCACCTGTACCGTAATCCCACCAGCCACGCCAGTTCCAAGGGTGATAAATCTCGTTGTAAGGACGCATTTGAGCTGGTCCTACGAATAAATCCCAATCCAAACCATCAGGAACCCACTGTCCGTTTTCAGGTGTATTCAATCCTTGAGGCCAGATCGGACGATCCGTGAATGCTTCCACTTTGGTGATTTCACCAATTTCGCCGTTAGCGATCCATTCGGTTGTCAGGTTAACGCCTTCACCCGATGAACCTTGGTTACCCATCGATGTGGCTACTTTGTACTTGTCAGCAAGTTTGGTCAGAAGGCGCGATTCGTAAACCGAGTGCGTCAAGGGCTTCTGTACATAAACGTGCTTGCCCATGGTAATGGCATGAGCTGCAGTAAGGGCGTGGGTGTGGTCGGCTGTTGCAATGACAACTGCGTCGAAATCGTCACCCATTTCGTCATACATTTTACGCCAATCTTTGTACTTTTTGGCTTTTGGAAAACGGTCGAAAACACCATTGCCAGCTGTGTAGCGCCAGTCAACATCGCAAAGGCCAATGATATTTTCCGATTCCAGGTTCTTCAAGTTAGCAAACCCCATACCGCCGACACCAACACCAACGATATTCAGTTTATCACTAGGGGCTTTGTGCCCAAGACCTGCAATAACATTGCTTGGAAGAATGGTAATTCCGGCTGCCGCTGTTACGGCAGTGCCCAGAAAAGCCCTTCTTGAAACATGCTTTGATTCTTTTGAAAGCTTTTTCATAGTCTATTATTTGAAATTGATTCAGGTAAAAAATCGCGTTTTAGAAAGCCCGAAAGCTTCGAAAAAACAGTTAAAGATATAATTCTTCGGGCTTTTGCCCAAACATTTTAATCCATGAATGAAACGGGCATCGTGGATTTCTATTTTTTGCGATGAAAGGCTTGCCAGATCGTAGATTGATAACTATTGGATTTTGACTTGCTTGTGAATAGTTTTTGTCTATTTAGAATAAAAAAAATCAATTTGATTGGTCCGTTGGCTGACTCTATATTTGCAGCATAAATTTTTGAACGAACAACATAAAAAACGAAAAAATCATGTTAACAATAGGACAAAAATTTCCTGAGTTTAAAAAGACTGCTGTCGTTTCACTGGAAATGGGAAAAGAGTTTGAAACCATTAGCAACGAGGATTTGAAAGGCAAGTGGAGTGTGATGTTTTGGTGGCCAAAGGACTTCACCTTTGTATGCCCAACTGAAATTACCGGATTCAATGATTATTACGAATCATTTAAAAAGCTGGATGCCAACTTGATTGGTGCTTCAACCGATTCCGAGTTTGTTCACCTGGCCTGGAGAAATGACCACCCGGGATTGAGACAATTGAAATTCCCCATGTTGGCCGATACTTCCAAGTCGCTGGCTGAAGATCTGGGGATTTTGGAAGCTGGTGAAAAAATTGCTTACCGCGCTACCTTCATTCTCGATGAAGCAGGGGTAATCCGTTGGGTGAGTGTCAACGACCTGGCCATTGGACGCAATGTGCCGGAAGTGTTACGCGTTTTGGAAGCCTTGAAGACTGGTAAGCTGACCCCTTGTGACTGGGAGCCGGGACAAGCGACCTTAGCTTAAAAGAACACGCCATAACAAGTTTAAGTTAGATCAGATTAGTAATTCAAAAAAGGATGTCGTGAGGCATCCTTTTTTTGTTCCGGAAAGTTTCAACCGGGATTAACGATGGGCCACCTTTCAGGAAGCCGGCAGTTTCTTCCAAACAGCCACAAACAAGAGGATCCATCCGGCAATAAAGCTCAAGCCACCCAGCGGGGTAATGGCGCCCAACCATTTGATTCCCGTGATCGACAGCACGTAAAGACTTCCGGAGAAAATAACAATGCCAGCAGTCATGCAAATGGCCGACCAACTGATTAAAGGCGATGGCATATGGATGGACAGCGCACCGATCAGCAGTAAGCCCAGCGCATGATAAAAATGATATTCAACGCCTGTTTTATACACTTGCATCAAGTCATCGCTTAACTTTGCCTTGAGGCCATGTGCTCCAAAAGCACCGATAATAACCGCTAGCGCGAGTAAGGCCTAAGCCGTCAATAGTATGGTTTTGCTCATTGGTATGGTTTTAAAATGATTGATGTAAAAGTAACACGCCCATCCTGCTTTTGTTAACGGAAACTACCCGCCATTTTTGAAATCGTGCGGGAAAAGTGCCGTTCGATCAACGGCTTCAACAAAATGAACCGGAGCATGTTGTTTTAGTTGGTTGACTGATCTGGTCATAAACGAAATGGCGACTATTCTAACATGAATTTCTGACAGAAAAAGTAAAAAGCATGAGAGGAAAAATTGATCTGTGGGTGTGGAAATACCTGGTGCCGATGTTCCGGCAAAGTTCGTTTCGGTATCGAACTGTGCAATTGACGGCCTTGGCCTATGTCCGGTGTTTTGCTTTGCCGAGGAAGTTTTTGCAGCATTATCTTAAGGGAACTGGCTCGGCTATTTGGGTTGACGGAGCTGAACTGATTCGTGACAATCCGCATTTGTTGGCGCTGATCCGCGATGAAGCCGGGCAAAAGCAACAAGGACGGATCCTCCTGTCTCAGGCGGCGCTTTGCGATCCCAAATGGAAATATTCGGTCGGTTCTTCCGTGTTGCGTTTCAAAAGGCAGGCAGCGGGGCTGGAACTAAGGCTGGAGAGTTGGTATCAGTATCAGAACGAGACTTCGCGGCTGACCAAACACCTTCATCAATGGTTGTCGGGGCATAAAAACGCTCAAGCATTTCCGGTTTACAGTAGGCCCTTCCACATCTGGCATGAGCAAATGGACTTGCCTTATGTTTGGGCTGAAATCAACACTTCAGCTCCTTTCGCATTTTACCTTTTGGTTTGAAGCCATGAGGCCAGCGGCATTCCGTTCACTGTTTCATTTTATAGAAGAGCTTTCCGGTGGTCAGCAGTCCGGCAAATACAAACACCGCAAAGACCAAACTGCTTAGAGCCAGTTGCATTCCGCCCGAAACAATATGTCCGCTTGTGCAGCCGCCGGCCATGCGTGCTCCGAAAATCATAATGAAACCACCCGTGAATGCCCAGATGATTCGTTTGGGTGCAGATGTTCCCTTGTACTTTTTCCAGTTTTTGTGAATCAAAGTTAGCTTGAAATCTTTACGCAGCAGCGAAAGAATCAACCCCGAAATGAACGCTCCGGCCAGAAAAATCAACTCCCAGCTTCCGGATCCTTTAATGCTTTCGAAATAGGTGTTGGTGGTGGTGCCCGTCAGTATATCGGCCAGGTATGGGTAGGTGGTCGAAGCGCCAATTGGCCGGTTGAAAGTGATCCCTGAAAATACGATGGCGTTCAACACGGCCAGCGCTATTCCAGCAATGATCCAATCTTTGTTGCTTGTTTTTTCCAGTCTATGAACACCAAAGGCCGCAGCAATAAAGGCTGCGCTTGAGACAAAGAGTAACACGTAAAAGAGTAGGGGCTGGTCCCCGACCAGGGAGAACAGGGAAATCGATCCCAGGCTTGGTCCTAACAGGGGCTGGATGGAAGGCATAAGCCAGGTGTAAACCAGTCCGCCAAGCAAACCTCCAACAATTCCCGTTAAGGCATCGAGCGAACCTTCGCCCAGAGAAACCGCCAGGGTGCCCGGACAATAACCCAGAATGGCCATTCCAATGCCGAAAATCAGTCCGCCCAACATCACGCCAACCAATAAAACTGGTTTCACATGGTAGGCCGCCAGTCCAAGGCCAATTTCAAGATTGACCAGAATGATGCCAACTCCGATGGCCATTGCAATGGCTTTGGCCACGGTTAAGTTTTCGAGCGTTGCCATGCCGCTGATGACGTTGTATTTATTGAGGCTGGCGTACTGCAAGGATGCTCCAAACAGAAATCCAAGTATGAGAATTAAGATGGTCATGATGGGAAAATTTAATTGGTTTTTGGGTGGGCAAGATAGAATTTTTCAAAGAGTGAGTATGTGATGAATGTCACACACAAAAAAAGTCCTGAAGTAGGTTATACACCGGCATCAGGACAACATTGGAAAAGGATGAACCTAATCAGTCGTTTTTTCTTCAGCTTCCTGGGCATCCACCACGGCAATGGCCACCAGGTTCACAATTTCGCGTACCGAGCTTTCCATCTGCAACACGTGGACCGACTTTTTCATGCCTAGCAAAATGGGTCCAATGGCTTTAGCCGTACCCAGTTCCTGCAACACTTTGTACAGAATATTACCCGAACTCAGGTTAGGACAAATCAATACGTTGGCGTCCTGTTCGCCCAGTTTGGTAAAGGGAAACTTACGGTTTCGCAGGGTGCCGTTTAGGGCATAATTGGCTTGCATTTCACCGTCGACCATCAAGTCGGGGTAATTTTGGTGCAGGATTTTTACTGCCTCGCTGGCCCGCACAGGACTACCTTTGCCTTTAAACGCGCCAAAGTTTGAATAGCTCAGGATCGCAATCCGAGGTTCAATTTTAAACCGCCTCACTTCGTTGGCAACCAGTACGGTAGTGTCGGCAATGACCTGTGGGGCTGGATCGGAATTGACTGTAGTATCGGCCAGGAACAAAGGACCTTTCTGGGTGAGCAGAATGTACATTCCGGCGATATGATGAAAATCCTCTTTTGTACCGATTACTTGTAAAGCGGGTCGAATGGTGTCGGCATATTTGCGTGAGAAGCCCGAGATAAATGCATCGGCTTCGCCGGTCTCCACCATCAGGCAGCCAAAATAGTCGTGGTTGTACATTCTTTCGAGTGCCTCTTCGAAACTCATGCCTTTGCGTTTCCTTTTTTCAAAAAGCACCTGCGCCAGTTCATGTCTCCGATTGTCGGAGATATCCCTGAAAATATCGATGATGGGGACATCGGACAGCTCGAGTTTATTTTCGGCCAGAATTTTCTCAATGGCTTTTCTGCTGCCCAGCAAGATGGGTTTGGCGATTCCCTGATCAACCACAAAACGGGCAGCTTTTAGCATTTTCAGGTTGTTGGCATCGGCAAAAACCACCCGCTTCGGATTTTTTTTCGCCTTATTGCATATGGTCATAATCAGCTTGTTCTCCAGGCCCAAGCGGGTACCGAGTTCCCTTTCGTATTCTTCCCAGTCGGAAATGGGTTTGCCGGCTACACCCGAGTCCATAGCCGCGCGGGCCACAGCCGGCGAAACGGTGGTGATGAGTCGCGGATCCAGTGGTTTGGGGATGATGTAGTCGCGGCCGAATACGATGTTTTCCATGTTGTAAGCCTTGGTGACCAACTCCGGGACATACTTTTTAGCCAGATCGGCCAGTGCCTTGACAGCAGCAATCTTCATTTCCTCGTTGATGGTTCGCGCCCGCACGTCCAGAGCCCCGCGGAAAATGAAGGGAAAGCCCAGCACATTGTTGATTTGATTGGGGTAGTCGCTGCGACCGGTGGCCATGATCACATCTTTGCGGGCGGTCGTGGCCTCTTCATAGCTGATCTCAGGCGTAGGGTTGGCCATCGCAAAAACAATGGGATCTTTAGCCATCGATTGAATCATTTCAACCGACACGACATTGCCGACGGACAGGCCTAAGAAAACATCAGCACCAGCCATCGCTTCCTTTAGGGTGCTAATTGCTTTGAAAGTGACAAACTGTTGTTTCGAAGCATTCAGGCCCGTGCGCGCGTTGTTTAGCACCCCTTTGCTGTCGAGCATCACCACATTTTCTTTGTTCACGCCCAGGCTGAGATACAATTTGGCGCAGGAAATTGCCGCTGCTCCGGCGCCATTTATCACCACCTGTATTTCGTCGATTTTCTTTCCGTTCAGTTCCAGCGCATTGAGCAAGCCTGCAGCCGAAATGATGGCGGTGCCATGCTGATCATCGTGAAAAACCGGAATGTCGAGGGCCTCTTTCAGCTTTTCTTCAATTTCAAAACATTCGGGCGCCTTGATGTCTTCGAGGTTGATGCCGCCAAAGGTTGGTGCAATGGCTTTGACCACCTCAATCAGTTTCGCCGGATCTTTTTCCGCGACTTCAATATCGAAGACATCGACATCGGCAAAAATTTTGAAAAGCATGCCTTTTCCTTCCATCACGGGTTTGCCGGCCAGCGGACCAATGTCGCCCAGACCCAAAACAGCGGTGCCATTGGAAATTACAGCCACCAGGTTTCCCTTGGAGGTGTACTTGTAAACGTCTTCCGGATTTTGCTGAATTTCGCGACAGGGCTGGGCCACGCCGGGCGTATAGGCCAGCGACAGATCGTATTGCGTGTCGTGAGGTTTGGTGGGAATGACTTCGATTTTGCCGGGACGGCCTTTTTGGTGATACCATAAGGCATCTTCGTAAACTGAATTTTTCATGGTAGGCTGATTTTTGTCTAATCAATTTACGAAAAATATATTTGAGTGTCAATGGCTTAATTATCCGCTTTGACGCTTGAATTTTTCGTTACCTTCCGTGCCAAGTGCCTGCTCTTTGTTATCTTTGCCGCATGAAGTCAGACCGGTTTAAAGGATACCTTTTTGCGGCCATCGCCACGATTGCCTTTTCAAACATTTACATTTTCAGCAAGGCGGCATTAAACGAGGTGCACCTCACACAGTTTGGTGTTTACTGGTTTTTCATTGCGCTGGTGCTGAGTGTGGCATGGCTGTTCAGAACAGGAAGTCATCGGGCTATTGCGCATTTATCGAAACGGCAGTGGCGAATTTTGGGTTTGCTGGGTATTCTGGAAATCCTGACCACCACAAGTTTTTTCCTGTCCATTCAGATTATTCCAGATCCGGCAGTTACGTCCTTTATTGGCAACCTGTTTCCGGTCATCCTCACGGGTATGGGCATTGTGTTTTTGCACGAGCGTTTTACCTGGCTCGAATCGTTTGGCGCCGTATTGGCATTGATTGGTGCGTTTATCATTAGCTACCAGGGAGGCACCACCTTGGCCGATCTATTTATTCCGGGTACGGGCATGGTTCTGATCAATGCGATCTTCGCAGCGACGGCCTCGCTGGTGGTCAAAATGAATGTGAAAACCATGACCCCCGAGTTGCTAATTACCAACCGGGTGGTCTGGCTGTTCGTGTTCTCGCTGATCATGTTTTTTGTATATGGACAATCATTGGTGATTCCAATGAGGCCGCTGATCAATATTGCCATTGGTGCAACGCTCGGGCCTTTCCTGGCTATCCTGACGATTTATTACTCGTTCCGCTACATCGAAGTGTCCAAGTCTTCCATCGTCCAAAGTTTGAAGGGCGTTTTTGTGTTGCTCGGGAGTTACCTTTACTTTCAAACCTTACCATTGCCCCATCAGCTGATCGGTGGCGGAATTACCATTGTCGGGGTGTTGATCATCTCAGTGGGCAAAGCCCGCCTGGGACAAAAAAACTAAGCCTGAGGCTTCCTTCCTTCATAAACTATACCTCTGGGAGTTTCCACGGTGCACGGTACTCCGGAACGACGTACGCATTGGCCGCGTCGCTGTTCCTAAACCGGCCTTGTTGGTCATCCCAGTGCAGGAGTCCTGCGCCCGATCGAATGGCGATGTTGGCGCTGTGTGCAGCCACAGCAACGGCCCGCCCGATTTCAGGCGTGCAAACGGGTTGCTCGCGCTTGCGGATACATTGCACAAAATTCTGCACATGCTCGGCATGGTTCTCGCCCTGAACTTGTTTTTCCATTGGTTCAGTTTTGCCTGCTTCTTTGTCGTTGTCCCACTCCGGGATCACCTTGAAACCTGCGCGATCAGCAACAATGGTTCCCAGGTCGCCCACAAACGCCAGCCCGTAGTTTTGGTCCCAGGGCCCGTTTTGGGTACCGGCAGTGTGCTCCCAAGTGACGGCGTAATTGTCTTCAAACTGGAAAATGACCGACATGGTGTCGAAGGTTTCGTGGTTGTGGTCGGGAAACGACAAGTTGCCGCCCGAGGCCATGATGGATTTGGGCGGTGCGCTGATGTCTTTGGCCCAAAAGGCCATGTCGATCAGGTGGACTCCCCAGTCGGTAACCAGCCCGCCGCCATAATCCCAAAACATGCGCCAGCTGCCATGAAAGCGGGTGGGGTTGAAGGAGCGTTCTTTGGCAGGTCCCAGCCACATGTTGAAATCAACGCCTGCCGGAACAGCGGTGTCAGGCTTTTTAAGCTGGCCGATGCCATAATTAAAATTGCCCCAGACGTTTGTTTTCCGAAGCTTGCCAATTCGTCCTTCTTTAATCAACTGGTTGATCTGGTTCCAGTGCTGTCCGCTACGCTGTTGCTGGCCCACCTGGACAAACTGTTTGTTGTAACGTTTGGCTGCCTTCACCATCAGGTTACATTCTTCTATGCTATTGGCCATGGGCTTTTCCACGTACACATCCTTGCCGGCCTGCAGCGCATAAATGGTCGGCAGGCAGTGCCAGTGGTCGGGTGTTCCTACAATCACGGCGTCAATATCCTTGTTCTCGAGTACGTTGCGGAAGTCACCATACAATTTGGGCTGCTGTCCGAAATCACGGTCAACAATCGCCGCCTTTTCTTCCAGCACATTCTGATCGATGTCGCACAAGGCAACACAGTTCACCCCGGGCATGGTCAGGTGGTGTTGTAAAATGCCAAAGCCCATGTTTCGGCAGCCAATCAGGGCAACGTTCACCTGGTCGGAGGGAGCGACGGCTCCGTGCAGGTAGTTTGAAAATGCGGGAATGGATGCTGCGCCAAGGGCTGCGGCGCTTGTTTTTTTAATGAAGTTTCGTCTGTTGGTGGTCATACTGTGGTGTTTAGTGGTTTCGTCTGGGTTACTTTTCGATACGTTCGTGTTTTTCTCGCTGGAAGGCTTCAATTTCCTTTTTCGAAACAGGCTGGGTTCCGCCAATGGTTGTGGCTACTTTGGCGCCTGTGGCGTTACCGAATTTCAGGGCTTCCTCCGGCGACTTTCCTTGCAGCAACTGGTGAATAAAACCAGCCGAGCAGGCATCGCCCGATCCGACGGTGTCGGCAAGTGTTACCCGGTAGCCCGGGTCGTGGTGGTATTCGCCGGTATCGGACAGCACAAAGGCACCTTTTTCGCCGAGCGTTCCCAATACCATTTGCAGGTGATAGTCTAAGATCAGTTCACCGGCCAAGCCTTTGAGGGTGTCCGATTCAAGCTTAAGTAGTTCTTTCAGTCTGATCAGTTCTTCGTCGTTTATTTTCAGGATGTGGGTCAGATGAAGGCTTTCCTCAATAATTTCCGTCGTGTAACAGTCTTTTCGCAGGTTGATATCATAGAATAAGGTGGCTTCTTTGGCAGCCAGCAGTAGCTGACGGACGGCTTCGCGCGCTTGTTTGGTTCGCTGAATGAGGGTGCCGAAACAAACACAGTCGACATGGCGAGCGAGCTCCAGTGCCGCCGGGGTAGCTTCCAGGTTGTCGTAAGCCACTTGCTCATGGATGGTGTAGTCCGGAATGCCCTGCTTGTTGAGCCTGACCTGCACGGTTCCGGTTGGGTAAGCTGGGTCGATCTGAATATTTCGCTCGGAGAGTTCCAGCTGGCGAATCCGTTCAAGTGCTTCGTCACCCAAATCGTCGTCACCAATTCGGGTGATCAGTTGTCCCATGTCGCCAAAGGAATTCATACGGTAGATGAAGTTGGCGGGAGCACCTCCCAAAACTTTGCCCCCTGGCAATAAGTCCCATAGCAATTCGCCAACGGCAGCAACTATTTTTCGCATCTCATTAGGTTTATTTTGATTGGTTAACCAAATGTAAAAAGAATTATTGAGAACAGCGGATCAGAAAACCTGATGTACAACAAGGTTTCAAGATAAAAATGGGTAATTTAGGGGATGAATTATTTGGCGCATCTCTATCTTTCGGGCGAGGATGAATCGATTTTGGTTGGCAATTTCATTGGTGACTATGTGAAAGGCAATCAATATCAGCAGTATCCTCTGGCCGTGCAAACCGGGGTTTTGCTTCATCGGCAAATCGACTGGTTTACCGATCGCCATCCGCTGGTAAAGGATTGTGCCAGTCGCTTCAAAACCAATTATGGCCGGTACTCCGGCATTGTGACTGATGTGATTTTCGACCATTTCCTGGCTGTTGGCTGGCGGCAGTATTCCATTTATCCCCTGCGCCAGTTTTCCAAGCATGTCCACGCCATTTTGCTGTCCAATTTCGGCCTGCTTCCGCTGCGTGTGAAGTTGTTTTTGCCTTTTCTCATTCAGCATAAGCGGCTCGAGTCCTATGCCGGATTGGAAGGGATTTGGCAATCGCTGGCCATTATGGGCCGCCGCACCAGCCTGCCCGAAGAAGCCGACTTTGCCCTGGAGGTACTCCGGCAGGACTACGAACTGATTAAGCAGGAATTTGTAGTTTTCTTTGCCGAACTGGTTGATTTTGTGGAAACCAACTTCGAAGTGGAAATCAAAAAGCCTACTGAAAACCCACGCTGATTTAGAAGATTGGAGAGTATATGCTAGAAAAGAATTAGAAATTAGGTTAATACTAGAAAAAGGATTTCGACTAAATTCATAATTTATAAATGAGTCTTATCATATGGAATACTTTGGTTCTTGTTTGTGCAAAGGAATTAAATTTAAAGTTTTAGGTGACTTTGAGAGTTTTTACTTATGTCATTGCAGATATTGTAGGAAAGATACAGGGTCAGCTCATGCTGCAAATTTATTTTCGACAACAGCTAAACTAAGTTGGATAAAAACAGAAACGGAAATTAAAACATATCAACCACCAAAAAGTGATCATGTGAAAGCCTTTTGTACAAATTGTGGTTCAGCTTTGCCCAATTTGCAAATGGAAGGTAAACTTTTAGTTGTTCCAGCAGGATGTTTAGATACTAATTTAGAAAAACGACCTAATGCACATATTTTCGTCTCAAATAAAGCATGTTGGGATGAGTCGCTGGAAGCAATAAATAAATTTGGACGTTTCCCTGAATAAAATACAAATATAAAGAGAGGTTTGCTCCTGTATTTTGATATAAGTTGACATGGAGAAACAACTGAAAAGAAGTTAATTTATGAGTTGAAACTAAGCTCAACATGCTGTGATACGGCAGCCGGGCCTCCATAGCATATGATGGGTCTCATTCTCCCCAGTCACCAACGTTTGGCCTGAAAATTTCGTCATTGGAAGAAATGTCCCGGCCGACGGCATACAGCCGGATGTTACCGCTAACCATAAAACCGCCATTGCGGCGATTAATTACTATAATCTAAGCATATTTCGCGGAGAAACTTTTTTGAAGAGAATAGGGAGGATATTTGTCGCATAATTTGCTGAGAATGAAAACTTATATCCACGAAAACGAGAACTGGACAGCCTTCACTTGGTACAATAAAAAAGTGATGATAAAACTAGGTGAAGCTAGAAATCAACAAGGAAGACTGTTCGGTAAAATGGAATCGCTTGGTTCTGATTTGCAAAATGAAGCCGTATTGGACATTCTTACGTTAGATGTTATTAAATCATCGGAAATCGAAGGCGAATTTTTGGAGATGGAACAAGTACGTTCTTCAATTGCAAGGCGACCAGGAATTGATATTGCAGGAGTTGTGGAATTGGAGCGTCACGTTGACGGGATAATTGAAATGATGCTTGACGCTACTCAAAGATATGATATTCCTTTGACTAAAGACAGGTTGCTTGGTTGGCATGCAGCACTTTTTCCATCAGGATGGAGTAATCTTTATAAAATCACAGTAGCAGACTGGAGAAAAGATACGACTGGACCTATGCAAGTTGTATCGGGAGTAATGGGAAAAGAAGAAGTTCCCTATCAAGCTCCAAGTTCAGACCGAATAGAACCAGAAATGAACAGATTCCTGGACTGGTTTGAAAACGAGCATGAAATAGATTTGGTTCTTAAGGCAGCTATAGCTCATTTATGGATTGTGACAATTCATCCATTCGATGATGGAAACGGACGAATTACAAGGGCAATTACAGATATGATACTGGTTCGCTCTGATAAAAGCATTAGACGTTTTTATAGTATGTCTGCACAAATTAGAATTGAAAGGAAACAGTATTATGAAAAACTAGAAAAAACACAAAAAGGAAATTCAGATATTACAGAATGGATTTTGTGGTTTTTGCAAGGCTTAATAAATGCTATTGACTCCACCGAAGAAATTTTATCGAAAATACTTCATAAAGCAGATTTTTGGAAAAACCATTCTACCACAATTATCAATAATAGACAGCAAAAAATAATAAACAGATTGCTTGATGGATTTGATGGAAAGTTGACGACATCGAAATGGGCAAAAATTAACAATTGCTCACAGGATAATGCTTTTCGAGATATTCAGAATTTAATAAAGAAGGATATTTTACAAAAGGAAGCAAGTGGTGGAAGAAGCACAAATTATGAATTGAAAAAAATGCAAGGCACCAATGAAAAAGTGGCTTAAAAACTTGTAATTTATTAGGGTATATGAGCGGTGTGCAACGCCCAGCGATTATTTCAGGTTGAACTACACCCGGGGGTTTGGCTATGCACTTATTGAAGTTTTTATTGATTTTCACAAAATAGAGCAGCTTGGAAACAGCCAGCGTTCACTGATATGTCGCAGGTTTTTGTGTTTTTCACGTTATTGTCACGGGTGAGTTGGTGTTTATACCCCGGCTATTTACCCCGTTTCTGCTGGTGTTTGGGAGTACCTCCCGTGTTCTTGCTTTGAAAAAGAAAAAGTTTGCCCCGAGCTGCTACTCAGCGGGAGACTCGGGGTCACCCGCTGAGTAGATCAAAGGTAGCCTTGTGTTATGGCCTATATAGTCAGTGAGGGCTTCACCCCAAGTGTATGTAACCCTCACCAAGCCAAAATTAGACGATTTGCAATTTGGGGTTGGCATTCTCGAAGAAAAACTCTTCCTGGCCAAAGGCGGGTTCCAGGTCGTTGAGCCAAATGGCCTTCGGATTGTACTTGGCAAAGAACGGACGCCCAACCCAGTCGGGGTTTCGTCCTTGCAGGAAGTTGAGCACAAAAACCTGCTCTCCATGAATTTTCTGGATGCCCAATACTTGAACTTTCCCGGGAGCGCATGACATGGATGGCCCACGCACGGTGCGACATACGCCGCTTACCTTTTGAATGGCTTTTTGATAAATTCGCCAGGCCTGATCCAGCGTAACGGCAAAGTAGTCTTGTGCACCGGTATCGCGCGCGATAAACATGTAATACGGAATGATTCCCAGGTTGACCTGTTCGCGCCACATGGTTGACCAAATGGCCGGGTCGTTGTTAATATTTTTTAGCAGTGGCGATTGCGAACGAATCTGCACGCCGGCAGCTTGCAGGTTTCGAATGGCTGCTTTAACGGCTTCGGTTTCCATGGCGCGCGGGTGGTTGAAATGTGCCATCAATGAAACGGAAATCCCGTGATCAGCCACTTTCCGGAAAAGCTTCATCAAATCCTCGGCATCGTCATCGGTGGTAAAGCGGTAGGGCCAGTAACTCAAGGCTTTTGTTCCAATCCGGATGGTGCGGACGTGTTTCAGGCCGGCATCCAGAATGGCATTGATGTAATGCTCAAAAAATTTGGTTTTCATCACGGCCGGATCTCCTCCGGTAATCAGCACATCGGTAATTTCGGGATGGGCTTTCAAGTACTGAATCATCAAGTCTGCCTCCTTCATGGCAAACTTAAAGCTGTTCATGGCAAACTGCGGCCAGCGAAAACAGAAGGTGCAGTAGGCATGGCAGGTTTGTCCCTGGCTGGGGAAAAACAGCATGGTTTCGCGGTACTTGTGTTGAATGCCGTTGAGCCGGACTCCATTCAATTCAGGTACGTTGGCTTCTTGCCCGGCTGGATTTGGATTCAGTTGCATGCGGATTTTATCCACAGCCTTTTTCAATGTGGCCTTGTCTGCATTGCTTTTCAGCAGCTTGGCGATTTTCTGAAAATGTTCTTCGGAAAGCATTCCCTTTTGTGGGAAGTTGAGGATAAAAAACGGATCCTTTGCAAAGTTGTTCCAGTCGATTAACTCATCAACGATGTAGTTACTTACTTTGAAAGGTAAAACGGTTCCGATAACTTCAATGACGAACTGCTCCTCTTCACTTAAAACCGCGATCTGAGGAATTTGCCGGAAGTTACCGAGCGTGTAAGAGCGATAATTCATGATTTTTAGTTTTTAAAAAAGATTAATACCACCAGGAGTAATAACCAATATCACGCGAAAACTGGGGCTGCCGCTGCAACCACCTAAAACATGATATATTACATACTTTTTAGTCCCTTTTTTGTAGCGAAGCGAAGATAGTAAAAAAAGGGGAATTTGGAAAAGACGTTTTATGATTAAAGGTCGGTTTAGTGGCTCAACTTCTCGGCCCTGCTGGCATCCAAACGCAGGAAAATAAAGAGCAAAATGGTGAACGACCACAGCGATGATCCGCCATAGCTGAAGAAGGGCAAGGGAATGCCGATGACGGGCGCCAATCCAATTGTCATCCCGATGTTGATGGACAGGTGAAAGAAAATGATGCACGCTACGCTATAGCCATACACCCGGCTAAAGGTCGATCGCTGGCGCTCGGCCAGGTATAGGAGCCGGAGCAATAAAAACAGGAACAAGCCAATCACGGTTGTGGTCCCTATAAATCCCCATTCCTCACCCACGGTACAGAAAATGAAGTCGGTGCTTTGTTCGGGCACAAAGTCGAACTTGGTTTGGGTGCCATTCAAAAATCCTTTGCCGGAGAAGCCTCCAGAGCCAATAGCAATTTTGGATTGGTTGACATTGTAGCCCACGCCCAGCGGATCGGATTCGATGCCCAACAGTTCGTTGATCCGGCTTTGCTGGTGTGGTTGCAGCACATTGTTGACGACATAGTCGACCGAAAAAGTTAGAAACACAAGCCCAAGATAAAGTCCAATAACGATCAGCAGGTTATGAACTCCTTTTCGAAGTGAATAGATGGCAAAGATGGCGCAAGACAAAATAGTTGCCGCCAGCACAAGCTTTACATCCGATAGTTCAAGCTCGAAAATATGTCCGCCAAAGAGGAAAAGCGCTGAAAAGGTGGCGTAAATCGCGAGTGCTTTGATCGTTTCAGATAATCTTTGCTGCATGATATAGTGGAACAGGAGCGCTCCCGCAGTCAAGGTAAATATGGTATGCAGGGGAGATAAAACCAGTGTCAGAATGAAAATTAGTGCTACAATAAAAACCAGGAAAAGCACAAAGCCTGATAAACCTTCGCGGAACAAGACCAGGATGAAGACACCAATTACCAAGGCTGATCCGGTGTCGTTCTGCATGAAAATAAGCATTACGGGGAGCGCCAGGATGGCTCCAATAATCACCAGCGATTTAAACCGGTGCATTTTGAAGTTGTACGAACTTAAATATTTAGCCAGGGCCAGGGCTGTGGTAAACTTAACAAACTCGGCTGGCTGAATGGCGATGCCGCCAACCTGAAACCACGAGGTGGATCCTTTGACCTGGGTCCCGAAAAGGAGGACGGCAATCAGCAACAGGATGGTAATGGCATAAAATCCGTAGGCCGAAAAGACATAGAACTTACTGTCGACCAAAATGAGGGTGCTGCCAATTACCAGTGCGGCGACAATCCAGATGAGCTGTTTGCCATAGCGTTGGGTCATATCCAGAATGCTGCTGTGCTCTTCATTGTACACCGCCGCATAAATGTTGACCCAGCCCATAAAAATCAATACCAAGTAAAGAATTATGCTGATCCAGTCCAAATTCGCCCATATGTTATTTCTTCGTGCCACGCTGCTTATTTTGGTTGATTTGGATTTAACAAATTGGCATCCCGCATGCGTTCTTCCACTGCAATTCTTCGCGGAGCAATCTCCCCATTCAGGTATTTTTCAATAATCAGGCTGGCGATGGGAGCGGCATAGCGCGAACCCCAAACACCGTTTTCCACATAAACCGAAATAGCGATTTGCGGATTATCTTTCGGAGCGAAGGCAATAAAAACGGAGTGGTCTGAACCGTGCGGATTTTGCACCGTTCCGGTTTTTCCGCAGATGATGATGCTATCCAGCTTTGAATAATACCGGACATTGCTTTCTTCGACTACTGCTTGCATGCCATCAATCACAACATCAAAATGGCTGGGATCAATCGTCGATTCATGACGTTCAAACTCCAGTTTTTCTACTTCTTCCCGGGTACTCCAGATTGACCTGACCAGGTGTGGCGTATAGTAATGTCCGCGATTGGCAATGGTGGCTGCCAGGTTGGCCAATTGAAAAGGGGTGATCAGCAACTCGCCTTGCCCGATTGCCATGGAACGAATGGTTAAGGCGTTCCATCGGTTTTCTCCATAGTAATAGTTGTAGTAGGAATCTTCCGGAATATTGCCAGCCAATTCATTGGTAAACTCGGTTCCCAGCCGTTGCCCAAGTCCAAAGCTTAGCAGGTGGTTTCTCCAAACATTATAGCCTTGATCCGGCCGGGGGTATTTGCGGATGATGGAACTGTAGGCATTCCAGAAAAATGGGTTGCACGATTCTCTGATGGCATCGCGCAGGGCAATGGGCGAATAGTGGCTGTGGGTGCATCGAATGGGGCGTGAAACGGTTCCACTGCAGCTAAACCGGGTTTGCTCATTGATTGTGTTTTCCTGAAGGGCAATTAAGCCATTGATGAGTTTGAACGTTGAGCCGGGAGGATAAGCGGCCCGGATCGCCCGATTGAAAATCGGCTTAAGCGTATCTTCGGCCAGTTTCTGATAGTTGGTGCCCCGCGCCCGACCAACCAGGAGCGTGGGGTCGTAGGTCGGTGCGCTCAAAAATGCCAGCACTTCACCAGTGGCAGGTTCGATGGCCACCACGCTGCCTTTCTTGTTTTGCATCAGGTATTCGGTGTAGGCCTGAAGTTCGGCATCCAGGGTTGAGGTGAGGTTTTTACCGAGAACCGCTACGGTGTCGCTTCGGCCTTCGCGGTAGCTACCTTTAACGCGGTTGTGTACATCAACCAGTTGAAAGCTCACTCCCTTTTGTCCCCGCAAGGCTTCTTCGTATGAATTTTCCAGCCCGGTAATTCCAATGTAGTCGCCCTGCGAATAATAGGGATCATTCTCGATTTTGCTACGGTCAACCTCGCCAACATACCCGAGTACATGCGCCGCGTTTTTCTGAGGGTATTCGCGCAGCGTTCGGGATTGAACAAAAAAGCCGGGAAAGCGAAAAATCTTTTCCTGTAACACCGCGTAATTCTCGGGTGAAAGCTGTTTGATAACCACTGAGGGTTTGTAGGTGGAATATTTCTTGGCTTTTTGAAGGTTGGCAATGAGCTCTTCTTTTTCAATCTCGAGGATCTGACAAAAGCTGGCGGTATCGAAAGCCGTTAACTCGCGTGGAGTCACCAGCAGGTCGTACGATGCTTTGTTGTAAACAAGCAGTTCTCCATGGCGGTCGTAAATCAGTCCCCGAGCAGGGTAGGTAATGACCCTGCGGAGTACGTTTCTCGTGGCCGACTGCTTGTAGTCGTTGTCCTGCACCTGCAAGCGGAACAAGCGCACGGTAAAGATCAAAGCAACGATGATGAAAATCGCTCCCAGTAAATATTTTCGTTTTGAAAAATTGTCCACTAACTCACTCCTTAAAAATCAGAAACTGACTGACGATGATCAATACAATGGTAAAGAAAGCGCTTAACAAGCTTCTGGATAATGTGTAAATAAACCCCTCAAAGGTAAAAACTTCGATAAAAAATAAGAAGAGATGATGCGCAAGTACTAAAATCAGGGTATACCGGATGAACCAGCCAAATCCCATCTGGTTTAATCGGGGCGATGAACTTACTTCAATATTATCGCGTGAGGATATCAGGTCGATGGTGAACGGCCGGAGAAATGCCAGAAAGGTGGTGGCTGAGGCATGAATACCCGGTGTGTTACTGAAAATATCAATAAAGAGGCCCAGGAAGAATCCCATGAAAAGTAGCAGGTATCGAGGTGTTTCAAAGGGCAGCAACAAGATAAAAAGAATGTACAAATACGGATTGACGTACCCGCTGAACTGAATATTGTTCAGGATCAGGGCCTGCAATAGCACCAGCACTACGAGCATGATCAAATATTTCAGCAGGTCTCTAATCATCGGTATTTAGTTCTTCTAATTTGATTTGTTCTTCCAAAAAATTATTCTTCACCAGCTCAACATGCGAAATTGTCTTAAAATTGGTTGACAGGCGAACATTAACTTGGTAGAAATTAGCTCCGCTGTCGTGGTTAAAATCTTCGATGACCCCAATTAAGATGCCTCCCGGAAAAATGGACGAGTAGCCACTTGTGATGATGGTATCGCCAGCGGCCAGCTCAACATGAAACGGAATTTCGTTTAGTTGGGCATACTGTGGATCGCTTCCACCCCAAAATAATGAGCCAAAATAGTTGTTCTTTTTTATTTTAGCTGAAACCCGCCATCGCCTGTTCAGTATGCTGGGGCCCGAGCTGTAATGGGCCGATACATTGGTTACCACGCCAACTACGCCGTTGGGACCAATAATGCCCATGTCGGGTTCAATGCCATCCAGCCGTCCCTTATTCAGGGTGACGTAGTTGTATTGTTTATTGACCGAGTTGTTGATGATGCGAGCCGGAATAAACTGGTAGGTGGTATCCCGGATGACCGAGGTATCAGCCTGGCTGAAAATATCGACCACCTGTAGCTTTTGAAGCTTGGTTTGCAATTCCGCATTTTCTGCGGCCAGCTCCTCATTAATTCGGCGTAGCTGAAAATAGCTCGTCAGGTTGCTGGACAGTTCGTAAACTGAAGCGGAAAGCCGGTTGCTTGAATTGAGAAATCGAACTCGCTGAAAATTATTGTAGTTGACAATCAAAATCAGAGAAATTATTTCGAGTGCCAAGAACAAGAAAAAGACATGAAATCGAGCAAGAAACTGGAGCAAACTTCTCA
>SWCA01002536.1_pt1 | contig 59627 bp, 30 predicted proteins | sample 4692961 | NCBI WGS metagenome assembly SWCA01 (sample SAMN10267275, study PRJNA491770) | bioreactor metagenome | isolation source: DHS bioreactor inoculated with | place: Japan: off Shimokita Peninsula | reverse complement strand
GTCGTTCCCTTTTTGGTGGTAATGTTGATGATTCCTCCCTTGCCATCAGGATCGTACTTGGCCGAAGGGGAGGTGATTAATTCTACGTTTTCGATAGTATTGGCCGGCAGCTGGTTTAGCATGCTCTGCGGATCTGTTAAAACAGGCTTGCCATTGATCAGCAATAAAAAGCCGGAGGCTCCCCGCATGGATATTTCGCCAAGTCCGTTGACCGATACCGAAGGCATGTTTTTCAGGACATCAACGGCTGATCCGCCTTGGGCTGACTCAAACTGATCGGCCCGGTACATTTGCTTTTCAAGCTTATTGTAGGCTTGTATCTTCGTGCCGGTTACCGCTATTTCGTCTACCATCACTTTGGCAGGACGCAGGGCAATATCGCCCAAATGAAGTTCCCGCTCCCTGGTTAGTTCAAAAACTTCCGATTGTTCTTTCTCGTAGCCCATAAACTGAACCTGTATAAAATAACTTCCCGCTGAGAGTTCGTTAAAAGAAAAATGGCCGGATTCATTGGTAATACCTCCGGTAACCAATTCGCTGTTATTGGCCTGGTATAAGGCAACACTGGCATACTCCAGGGGTTCCTTGACTTCATTATCGATCACCCGCCCGCTAAGGTCCGCTGCGGCAACACTCCCTGAGAACAGGACACCTAAAAAATAAATAATTGACTGCTTCATGATATTTAAATAGTTATTGCATTGACATTTAATTGTTTGTTGTTTTATCCTACACTATAGGTAGGATTCAAAAGCGTGAGTTTATATTTTTTTTCATTTCTGCTGATGATTTTCTTGTTAGTTTCACTTGTTATTAAAGCAACAAGTGGTTTTTCATCTTCCGTGTTTTTATTTCAATCTTATTGATAACCAAAAAAATCCAGATCGTTTCATCTTGGTTCGTTATTTCTGGCTTTGCCTAATTTTGAATGATCGCTTCGATTTGCTCCTTGTTCTGAATATCCGGGAATTGATCTAAAATTGTTTTGGCGAGCTCCTGCGCTTTCTGGTTTTGCTGGTATTTGACATGTAGATTAAGCAGCGCCAGGTAATAATTTGAATCCATCGGACTGATCGCAATTGCCTTATTCAGATAGTTTTCGGCCTTGTTGTAATCCTTCATAAAATCATACATCATGGCCGTATTATACATCACCCTCGCATTGTCGGGAGAATATTCGGCTGCGCGAACCAAATAATCCAGAGCCTCATCATATCGTTGCTGCTCCGACAAAAACAAGGCATAGGTGAACAAGGTATTTCCATCTTCGGGGTTGTATTTCAAATAGTTTTTAAACAGTTTTTCCGCCTTGCCGTGCTCTTTTTTATTGTAATACAACAGTGCCAAATTCACCTTGATTGGGTGCAACAAACTATCTTGCCTTAAGGCTTTTATATAGAATTCCTCTGCTTTACTGGTCTCCTGGTTGTTATAATAGAAATTGGCCAGGTTAAACTTGCCCGTAGGGAAATCAGCGTTGTATTCCAAATACGACAAATACTCCGCTTTGGCCTTATCGTAGGCGGCCCTGTATTTTGCCGGTATTTGTGCTTGATCAACGGTACTAAGCTGTGCCGCACTTTCTACCCGAATCGCTTTTGTCTGGTCATTCAGTAAATTCAAAACCACATTTAACGATTCCTCATCGGTAATGGTTAAATTATTCAGCGCATAATACCGGATATGGTTATTGGCATTGCCTAAGGCTTCAATTAATAGCTCTTTCCCCCTCACCGGATAATATAAACCCATAAATTGCAAGGCTGTGGCCCTGATGACCTCCGGGTAGACGGCATCTCTGTAAATATTCACCAGCCCTTCAAAACCTTCATCACTTCCGGTCAATGCTTCCTGAAAAGCAATTCCATACTGATAAGGGCGGCCAACGCCGTGCCATTTATTGACGTACTCAATGGCCCAATCAACCGACTCCTCATCATGACATTGGTTACACGCATTTGGTGTCCCCAGCTCCTTGGTCAAATCCGGACGTGGGATGCGAATACTGTGGTCGCTGCGATAATCAACACTCATATAAAACTGAGCCGGCATATGGCAATTAACACAACGGGTTCCTTCTCCAACTTCAAACCTTACACCATCATCGGCAACAACGGCCTCCCCTTCTGCTCCCTGATATTTATGAAAATGATGGCTGTACGTGTCATAGTCGTCAGCACGATGGCATTGCGTACACAGTCGGTTATCCTCAAAAAGAAGTTTTGTACTGTGGACATTATGACAATCGTTGCAACTGACATCGCGCATATACATCTTGCTTTGAGTGAATGATCCATAGACGTAGTCCTCGTCCAGTATTTGACCGTCAATATGATAAGGCTCACCGGTAGGTAAACCCGGAATGCTATGGTTGTAAATCTCCCCGCTATGGTTAAAGTCTTCCAACGTTGATCTACGGGAATGACACCTGACACACAAGTCGACATAGGCCTTGTTATCAATATTACTCGTTTGAACCATCAGGCCGTAGTTGGTATCTGTATCCCTGGCATATTCTGCCTTCGCGGCCCAATCCAAATGCTCCGAGGCCGGACCGTGGCAAGCTTCACAACTCACATCAATTTCGCTCCAGGTGGTCTGATAGCTGTCGCTTTCGACGTCATAACCCTTTTCAAGGTTGGTCGAATGGCAATCTGCACACATGGAGTTCCAGTTTTGAGCCTGGTTCGTCCAATGAAGCCAATTCCCGTGGTCGATTACCTCATCACTGTAAATAGCTTCGGCCATATGATACCATTTGCTATTTTGAGTATCCCATGTAATTGGCAGGACTTGCAGCCGGCCCCGGTCAAACTCAACCATATATTGTTGCAGCGGATCGTAACCGAATACATATTTAACTTCAAACTCCTCCAGGCTGCCATGCTCGCCGTCAGTTAGCACATAAAACCGCCCATCACGTTTATACATTTTATGCGTCATGCCATTGTAGTCGATGCTTTGGTTGTTGAAATCACCCAAAACCGTCGAGTCATTGGCATGGTCCATGGCCCGGTCATGATCCGAGCCCACCCAATCGTTGTGCTCGTTCAGGTGACATTCAATACAGGTTTCGCGCCCAACAAATTGTGGTCGTCCAGGCGACTTTTGCTCAGCTCTAAAAAATACATTCACAAACACGTACAATGGCATCGAAGCCAATAAAACAATAATGGCTGTGAAACTGATTCTCTCAAATGTCTTTCGATTCTTCATGTCAGCTAACTTGTATTTGAACCCACGCATTAAGGCCCTAAATTATACTTCATCCTATTCCTTTGCCTGTCGTCACTAATCAAACGTAGGTTAACTGCGATTTCAGAAATGATTTTCGCCTTTTAACAATGCTGGTATCAACATACAGCTCACCGTTTTTGACGGTGATCGGATAGTAATCCAACGGACGTGATGCCGGTGAAGCAACAACTTCGCCACTAGGACTATATTGTGATGCATGGCAAGGACAATTAAAGCCTCCTGTTGTACTGTTATAATTGATCACACATCCTAAATGCGTGCATTTGATGGATAAAGCCATAAATCCACCATCTTCAAACCGTTTCAAATAAAAATGATGATTCAAAAAAGGATACACATGATTCTTTTGGTAGACATCGGATTTCCCCACAGGTATCAGCTTCTTATCTTCGGATAACCTGGCTTTATTGCTAATGCCACCTTTGATTAAAAAAATTGCTTCGATCGATGCAATCCCTACAATTAATCTTTTAAAAAATCTTCTTCTGTCAAATTTCATGTTCGCTGCGTTAAAAAAGTAACAACATCCCTTCGGCTCGTAATAAAAGTGATATCAACAACATGGTCAGGTATGATACGATGATTACCGTTGTGATCGCCATGACGACCTCCGTTTGATGTGTTTTGAATTTCTTGAACCCGTATAAAATGTATAATCCAACGGGGATTGTGTACAACAAAAAAGGAATGACACCAGTACTGATCCATGAAGGGAAACTGCTCAGCCACACATCAAAATGCAAAAAATGATCCAGCAGATAGATTAATCCAAAGGTGAATAAAAACGAAAATATGGCCGAATGAATCACGAGTTTTTTTCCTTCCGGGGAATTGAACCAAACCCCGGCGTTTAAGTTCTTATAGTTCAAATAAGGAACCGCGATAAAAAACAAAAGCAGATAAACAGGTAGAATGACCGCACTGAAAGCCGGATGCACATGTAATAAAAGTTCCTGCGCTCCTAAAAAATACCAGGGTGCTTTACTCGGATTTGGACTCAGATTTGGATTGGCCTGCTCTAAAAGTGGCGCAGAATAAAAAGCGGAAGCGAAAAACAAGGCCGCAATAAGCAGCAAAGCGACCATAATCTCTTTGACCACCAGGTTTGGGATCACCGGAACCTTTTGTGTTTCTTTCTGCTCTGGCAGCGCCACGCCTCCTGCTTTACGGACCAACCAAAAGTGAAGACTTACAAAAAACACGAACAAAAGCGGCAGAACTCCGGTGTGTAAATTGTAGAAGTTCAGCAAGGTATTCGAATTCAAGGTTTCACCACTACGAATGAAGTTTGCCAAAGAATGCCCAAAAAGCGGGATGTATTCGAAAATCTGAGTGAAAATAGTTATTGCCCAGTAAGCAAGTTGGTCCCATGGCAATAAATAGCCGGTAAAACTTGATGCCAAAACCAGAAACATCATCACAAGTCCGTAAATCCAGTTTTCGGCTCTTTCCTTGAATATCGCCTGAGAATAATACACCCGCAATAAATGCAGAAACGACGCGATCACCAAAAAATTTGCCGACAAATGATGCAGGTTGCGTATAAAACCACCAAAGATCGTGTGGCTGTTTAAATTCACAATCGAATCATAGGCTTGCTCAACCGTTGGTATGTATGAAAAACGCAGGATAATCCCGGTCAGGGCCAAAATAACAAACAAAAGTGCGCAGATACCGCCCAAGCCAAAAGTTCGATTAAAGGCAACCGCCCTTTCATCAATCTTATTTGGGTGCAAATGCAGTGCAAGCTTTTCAATACTGGAATAACTCCTTTCAGTTGAGTTTTTTATGCCCATAATAGATGATATAAATAAAGATGTATTGCATGAGTGACAACATGCATTTTACAATTCTACGGAATTTTAATTACTCATTAACCTCTATTCCCCACTTTTCAAACAAATTCATAGCCGACCTGTATGCACCTTCTTTTATGCAAACCTTGTAAAGAACTTCTGCGGCAACACTTGCAACACGTACCGACTCATCAGCAGCAGCTGCTTTTTAATTCCGGGAGGGCCGAACGGGCTTGCTCTTTTGCTGTCTTTGTAAATACTAATTCCTTCTTCACCATATCAGTTTACGGGAAACACAACCATTCAAAACCAGAATATAAACCCGATTTCCTATTGACGCCTGGTTAATAGTGACTGACGTTAGATAATTAATTACCCTACGCTAAAACACTTATTGTCAACCTTATATCATCTGATATTTCGGAATTAAACTTTGCAAAAACAGGTACCGCTTCCACTCCTGGCACCAGATTAAAAACGCGTCCTTTTTCTGTTGGTTTGATCCATAGCGGTACGTTTGATTCAAGTACAACAGTACCTTCAGGTTTATAGATCTCAATTTTATTCGGAGAGGATTGTGTTACCTTTTCCTGATTGATTGAAGCAACCGGCAAAACCAGCGAAGCTTCCTCTGCAAGTTGATTCCCTTCAGCAGGCCAAGCTATGATTTTCACGATATTTTCAGTAAAAGTGTATTTTAAATTGAAATTTGAATTCGATCCAGCTAATTTTTCACGATTTTCGTCCTGAATCTGAGTATCAATATTGAAAACTATTTCATTCTCTGATTCAGAAAAAGCTACCTTTGCTTCAAGGTCGTACAGATTCGTGAACCAACCTTTGTCATTCTTCACCTCAATTCGGGGTGTGAGTGCAAACTCTTCTCCATCGTATTGTTGTTGATTGTTGGCTTCAACAATGATGTATTTTGCCATGCTGGCAGCAAATAGCAAACCTACCTTTTTATGATACAAAATGGAAAGTGCTCCTCCTGTTGCCTGCTGAACGGGCTTCGTTTTATGGTATAGCGCGTCGTAATTCGTAATGGTTCCATGCCAGAATTCATTGGACACCAACCAGGTCGATATCTCCGGGAATTCTTTAACGCCGTATGGTATTTCGCAGGGCAGAGCGATCTCTGCTGAAATATGAGGCAATTTATCACCAGCATCCAATAGCGAAGCAAGAGGCTTTGCATGAGCAAAAGTGTGATGAATACATGGTTTAATACCGTGTGAGATATAATGAGGTCCTCCATGCAGTAGTCCGTCTGCTGTACATTCTTTTAGCAGGTGGGTACTCTGATAAGCTACCCGGCCATAAGCCGGATTTCGGTCTGCCATCATGCCAAATCCCATCTGACATCCATCGGTGGTTCGGCTCCCCCAGTAACTCCACTTGTTGTGCCGGGTACCCCAGGTATTGTCCCAGGCTCCATCCGGCAACATAAACTCCATATGTCCGGCAAGCGAATGATCCAACAATTCCAGCAGTTGCCTATCGTTTTCTTCAATGGCATACAAGATCACACTATTCAATGATTCCTCTACATTGTATCCTAAATCGACACCATATAAGCCTTTTTTACTTTTTTTATCAATCGGTTTGGCTTCGCCCCACAAGAGTTTATTGGGTTCTGTGAAATAGTTCTTCACCTCAGTTGCCATCTCCTTGCTTCGCGCGGTATATTTAGGTTCTTCAAGAACTTTACTGAATAAATGCAGTGAATAAATTGCAGTGAATCCATAGTTGACATTGGTGAAGTCTATCGAAAATGTTTCAAAAATATAGTCTGCAGCTCTTTGTAAACGTTCTGTCCAACTTTCACGAATTGATTGATCGAGAACGTGTCCGTGGTGATGGAGCGCTTCTGCTAAAGCGATCGCACCAAAAACAGTGATCCCTTTCCATGATTTCGGGTTCGGAATTACCGTCCAACTCCCATCGGTTTGAGAGACATTGTTTTCAGCCCAATTCATTACTAAGATGGCGGCATCGGTAAATTTCTTATCTCCGGTTGTATCTGCCATGTACAAAAATGGATACACAGCATCCATGCAGCGTCCGTGAATATGATCACAGGATGGACAGCCTAAGGCACCATGTACCTCGGGGTTTCCCGGCTCAATAATCTGGTTCTTCAGCATTCCATTGCACCAATCGGTCAGCAGATCTTTTACCATCAACTGAAATTCACTCATCTCCATTTGATTCTCGTTACATCCAGCTAGCACGTTCCATAGCGGAGTGCTGGCCAAAAGCCCACCAATTGATAGGTTTTTCACAAATGTTCTGCGTTCCATCATCATCTTTTTTGTTTAATTAGTTATTCGCTTACAATTTCAGCATCCTTCTCAAATTTGTACAATTTAAGCGGTGTCGGGCCAACAGGGGTTTCAGGTGGTTTATAAAACCTTCTTTTTCCTTGTGTCTCCCATCTGAAAGCATAATACGCCTTTGGGTTTTGAGGATCAGTTCCAAGTTTCATCCAGTTTACCGATGCATTTTCAATGCCTGAAATGGGCTTTAACAGATCTTCAGGGTATTGGATTGCTTTCTCTCGAACCAGTTTCTTATCAGCTATTGCGGACAGCGAATTAAGATCGACGATTAGTTCTCCATCACCACGTTTTACGTGCCAATAGCGTATATGTAGTCTATTATTAGCATCAACTTCGGCATCCTTAATTTTAATTTCAAAATCGACGGATCCAGGACCAGAAAACTCCCAGCGATAGCTCCAGTCTGTAACTTGACTTATCGTCCATCCGCCCTCACTGGGGTTGGCTAGATAAATCTGACTGTTCCCCTGATCGTCATATTTCAGATACGCTAACAAAGGTTTTTGATTCCGATTAAAAAACAATCGGAAATTGCCATTGATCGCTCCTCCTTTTGGCGGAACCGGATCGACCATAAACTGCTTGGTGTTTGGGGTAATGGGTAGTTCAACTGAGGTTCCATCCACTGTTTCCCAATGAACCAAGTCGCTACTTCTGGCATACGATAGGCTGTGATTCGTTTCGCACGAAGGGGTATTTCTCCAAAGCCAGCACAAATGGTACATCCGATCGGGACCTAGTCGGGGACCGCTGGCATAGGCACTCATTTGGTTGAGCCCATCAAATAAGGGTTGATCACTTAATCGGGTAAATGTAGATGTGCGTTCATCGTAAATAGTGGTTATGGTAATTCCATTACCACTCCCCCCCTTTCGATAAGTATAAACAATGCGATTGTCGGGGCTTTTCAGGAACTCCGGATAAGTGCAACTCAATTCGTCCTCAACGGCAACCAATGGAAATACTTTTTTAAAAGTTGAAATATCCAAAGGTTCATCCGTTTTGAAGTAAGTCATTGAATCGTTATGCATGTTACCACTCAAATGAATGCAATTATCGCGGTCAAAAGCCATAGTGATTCGGTTATGACTATCCCATCCTACTTTTGTAGGCAAAATGTTATAGTTCCATTGTTGCGCGGGAATCTTTCTTGAGGCAACGGTAAGATGTCTGTTTTTGTTGTAATAGGCAACAAACTGCCAGTCTTGATACGAAAGGCTACTAAATCCCACCGGGAAATCGGCCGTTACCGAATCGACTTGCAAACTTTCTACAATAGAACTCTGGGGTTTGGCAGCTTTTTGATTGGAACACCCCATGCTCATCAGGAGATAAAAAACAAAAACTCCTGAGAAGATGGTTAAAAACTTCTTATCCAATTGTGTTTTCATTTTTTATCTCGTTTATGACATGTTTATCTTATTGATCTATTATCAGTTCAAGTAAAATCTTAGTGATTGAACCGAAGCAGATGAACTTCCAACCATTACGTCAAACGCTCCTTTTTCAGCCTTCCTCATCATATCCAATCCAGTAAAAGCGAGCATTTCTGTATCAATATCAAAGGAAACTGTTTTCGTCTCACCTGGTTTTAAGCTAATTTTTTCAAATGCTTTCAACTCTTTTGTTGGTCGAGTTACTTCGCCATATAAGTCTTTCACGTACATCTGAACTACCTCTTTGGCTTCTATGTTACTTGAATTTGTCACATCAACGCTAACCGTAATTGTAGTATTTTCGGTTAAAATCGAATCCGACAATTGTGGAGTTGCAAAGTCAAATGTGGCATAACTTAGACCAAACCCAAAAGGATAAAGCGGAGTAAAGTCGGAAAATAGATAGTCTTTTTTATAGTTGATTTCCTTTTGACTGTAGTGAAAAGGCAACTGTCCAATCGTGCGAGGAACCGTTACCGGCAATTTACCTGACGGAACAGCATCACCAAATAATACTTTTGCCACAGCAAGATCTCCAAATTCACTCAACTCCCAACAATCAATAATCGCATCGGCTTCGTTCGAGAATGTGTTGATCGATAAAGTGCGTCGGTGCTTATAAACAACAACCACTGGTGTCCCAAGTTTTTTCAGTTCAAGAAGTAGCTCATCCTGATAACTGACCGGATCGATATTATCACGATCGCCTAAAGCACCATTGAAAAAGGCCTCTTTTGATGTGTATTCATCACCTCCGGCAAAAAGCAAAACAAAATCGGCTTTACGTGCAGTCTGCACGATTGTCTTAATCCCCGCCCTACATTGCGCTTCCGAGCTTAGCGTAGGTACTGCCATTTTTCCATCGGTCAAGTCGTATCCTTTTTCTGAAATGAATTTAAACCGCCCATTTGCAATTTCTTCAAAATGCTTTTCAGTGTCTTTATCTAGTAACGGACCAACCAATGCTATCTTTTCCCATTTACCTGTCTGAATAGGCAATACGGACTCACTGTTTTTCAATAAAATGATGGATTCCAAATCAGCCTGGTGGGCTAAATCTATCGCTTTTGAGTCACGAGTGATCACTCTTGCTTCTTCAACCGACGTGTATGGATCATCAAACAAACCCAAGATGAATTTTGTGCGCAAAACATGCTTTACCGATCGGTCGATGTATTGTTCTAATTCAGGATCCTTGTCAACCATTTTGGGAAGAAGAGCGTACGCATCATCAGCATACAAATCAACATCCATTCCGGCTTTTAATCCCAGCTCAACAGCTTCCTCCGGCGTTTCTGCCACTTTCATAAAATAGTGTAGTCTACCAATATCATTGGCATCAGAAACCGTGTAACCTTCAAAACCCCATTGATTTCTTAACACTTCAGTTAACAACCACGGGTTTGCATGACTGGCAACTCCATTGATATCAGCATGTGAAGCCATAATACCCAATGTGTTACCCCGCTGTACAGCAGCTTTAAATGGTGGAAATATTTCATCGATTAAAGTACGGGGAGAAATTTCCATAGATGCAAAGTTTTTTCCTCCCAATACTTGTGCATAGCCAGCGAAATGTTTGGTTACGGCTCCAATATGTGTGCTTTTTAACCCATCAAAATCTCCCTGAATTCCGGTAACAGCACTCACAATCAGCTCTGTTGTCAGGTGAGTATCTTCACCAAAACCTTCACTCATTCGTCCAAATCTTGGGTCGCGTGCAATATCAGCCACTGGTGAGTGAGTCAAATGCAATCCACGCAAGCGGGCTTCCTTCCCCATCGTATCGTACACTTTCTTTACCAAATCAGCATTCCAGCTAGAGGAAAGCGCAATTGGCCGACCAAAGCGAGTACAGCCTTCAGCATCAACACCATTGTAAGATTCGGTTACAAAAAATGCAGGAATTCCGAGTCTATTGTTTTTTATGATGTACTCTTGAAGTTGGTTATTCAATTTCGCAGATCGTTCCGGCGAATAATGTTCTCCGGGATTTTTAATTCCTGCTATCCCGTTTTTCAACCGTTCTTTTACATCATCCGACAAAACCAGGTTATCGTCTTCGTCCAACTCAATTCCTTTATTGGCATGAAACATGCGCATTTGACTGACTTTTTCCTCAATCGTCATTTTAGATAGCAGCTCATTCACCTCTTTTTCGAACAACTTCTGATTCTTTGTCGAATTGTCTTTCTTACATGAAAAGACAAAAACCATGAGAACAATAGATATTGCAAAATACTTCTTCATTTTAACTATATTGATTTTCTATTTAGTTTATTGTATTCTAACCTACACAACTAAGAGCAAAGTTCTTTGCCCTTTACTTAGATGGGAGTTTGTGAATAACCAGGCCGACCTTATTGACACACCCCCATAATACCTCTAATTAGAAACCGGATGACCGCGCGCGGAACCTCGCAGTTTTCAGCCTTCAAAATTAGATTATGACAGTAGGCTTTCCTTTTCAATATTGTGCAAATACTAAGAATATTGTTTCATCAAGCAAATTAGTTGCAAAAATCGGATATTGACAAGATTAGATATAAAGGCTGCCTGAGCTTTTTCCCATTTATAAATTTAGAATGATTGAAAACACTCTAACAAAGTAGACAACCAACAAAAGAAGCAGTAAAAAGTGTGTAGCCCGTTATATCACAGTTGTTCTGAGTGCAAACAAGTTAAAAGTATGATACAATGTCGAATAAATTTTTAATCAAAATCTTGACTCACTCCGTCGCATATCCGATACCCTCCTCTCAACACTTGTTAAGAGAGGTAAAAACCGAGCATGGGGTGATTCAATTTAGAATACGACAGAAATATTGGTTTTATTATTTAGGCAGCACTTTACTTTTTGAGAGATTCCATTCCGGTCGGAGTACTTTAATAAGAGATCATTTCATTAAAAACTCCTTAATATTAGACATAGGAGTTGAACGAAGAATTTCAATGACCTGAGTTTGTTAGAACCTGAAACCGATATTCACCTGATCCAAGTTCCACTCTCAGGTAATTATTTTCGTAACCCACTACCTGAACATCTACACATTCTTCAATTGGTTTATCATCAATAAGAATAGGGCTGTTTTCTTCGGATGGAATAAAAATATGGGCAACGGTATTTACAGGAATTTTCACTTTTAAGATCAAGCGGTTAGCTTCTTTTTTCCACGATGAGCCGATTTCTCCATTAATCGAATGATAACTTGCGTTTACATAGTCTATTCCCACTTCTGCAATTTCGGGTCGAATTGTAAATGTCCGATATCCGGGTTCACCTACTTTTATTCCTGCCATATTCCCGAACAACCATTCATTAACTGCACCAAAAGCATAGTGGTTAAATGAATTCATTCCTGCATTATTGGTAAAGCCAACACCTTTAATATAACTGTTCCAGCGTTCCCAAATCGTGTTTGCACCATTGGCTACTTCAAATCCCCACGATGGGTATTCTTCGTTTAACAGAAGCTGGTAGGCCACCTTGGAATGACCTGTTTCTGAAAGGGCGGGTAGCAATGGTTTCAATCCTAAAAAACCGGTTGATAGCTTGCCGTCATCCTGCAGAATTAAATCAACCAGGTGTTGCCCGGCAATGGCCATATTTTCGTCATTAAGCAGTCCCATATAGATGGCATTTGCGTAAGAGGTTTGAGAATGGGCATTGAATGCAGTCTGCCCTTCCAACACATAACCTTCACCATCGCCATATGATGCTGCATTGGTTTCAATGCGGCCTCTTCCATCAGTGTAATAATCATCAAATGCCTTTTTAGACTTCACAAAAACATCCTCAAAATATGCTGCATCTGCTGTTTTATCGATTGCCAAAGCCATTTCCTGCATTAATTGTGCACAATACGCAAAGTACATCGAAGCCAGCAAATCAGGAGGAGTTTTAGCCCCCACCGAAAGCCAATCGCCATAACCACCTTTTGGTGTCAAATCCTCAAAACTACGTTCCTTGTATATGTAATTACCATTGGTTTTTTCTTCCATAAACTTGAGATAATCAATCATTTGCGGCCAGAATTTCTCAATCATTCTCGCATCACCATAGGTTTTATATATGGTATACGGACAAATTATCCCTGCTTCTGACCATCCCGGAGAATATGAGTCTGTTGAGCGCACCTTAGGAGCCGGTGCATATATGGGGTAAGCATCATTTTCCAATATCGCATCGTTCAAATCGACCATCCATTTAGTGAAAAATGCTGAAATGTCGTTATTAAAAGTTGCCGACAAAATGTAAGCCTGAGCATCGCCTGTCCATCCTAAGCGCTCATCGCGCTGTGGACAATCAGTTGGCACATCCAAGTAATTGGCACGCTGGGTCCAGACAATATTATGGTAGAGTTGATTCACCATTTTGCTGTCGGTTTCCAATTTACCAACAAGCGGAGTAGCCGATGTCAATACAAGCCCGGTAATTGCATTCAGTTTTGGTTCCTCCAAAAATCCATCTACCTCAACATATTGAAAACCATGGTATGTAAAACGAGGTGTCCAGGTTTCTCCTTCAGGATTACCTTTTAAAATATAGGTGTCGGTTGCCCTGGCCATTCTTAAGTTCTCAGTCATTAAGCTACCATCAGGAAATAAAGCCTCCCCAAATTTCAATGTAATTTTGTCACCTTTTTGCCCCTTAACCTTCAAACGTACAATGCCTGCAAAGTTTTGCCCCAAATCAAAAATATACTTCCCTCCTTCCCTGGGAATAATAGTCTTAGGCTCTAATTCGGCAAAAACCTGAACCGGGTTGCCGCGATAACATTCTATCTTCCGGTCAGCTTTTTCATCATAAACCTGACTTGCCAACCAGTTGCTATCGTTAAAGCCGGGCTCACTCCAGTTCTCAAATTCCAAGTTGGCATTGTAGGTTTCTCCGTTTAAGATGTCTGCTTCCAAGATTGGCCCATGGTTGGTTTTCCATGTTTCATCAGAAGCTATAATTTCTTTGTCTCCATTTTCGTATTCAATTTCAATCTGAGCTTTTAACAGCGGAACATCGCCATAAAAATTCCTAACCACCGGGTTTTTCACCAATAAAGCATAGCCCAGGTATCCGGCATACCAACCGTCGGCAACTATTGCCCCAAAGGTATTTTCACCTTCTTGCAAATTCGCAGTTATATCATAGGTTTGGTAATAAACCCGTTTATCGTAATCGGTCCATCCCGGGGTAAAATAATCGTCGCCAATCTTTTTACCATTTATCTGAAACTCATATAAGCCTAGCGATGTAACATACAGCCTGGCCTTTTTAATATTCGATTTTAAAGCCGCCTCTTTTCGGTAAAATGGTGCCGGTGGCAAATGATATATTTTTCCTTTCCCAAGATGAGTGAGATCATTTCCAATCCATTGGGCTTTCCATTCACTTTTGCTAAGCAATCCCATTTCCCAGGTCGAAACTTCGCTCCATGGACCAGCATTTCCATTCTTATCCCAACTACGAACCATCCAAAAGCATTGGGTTCTTGAAGTCAACGGGGCGCCAGCGTATTCAATTTGATTAGTCGTATTGCTTTGCAGCTTGCCCGACTTCCACAAATCGGCTTCTCGATCATTTAACAATTCGGGAGCAGATGCAACAACAATTTCGTAGGCAGTTTGAACCTGTGCCCTCTCTTTTGAGATTAGCTCCCAGCTTAATCGTGGTTTCTGAGTATCTACTACTGGATTTTTCTTGTATTCAACCCTTAAATTAAATGGTGTTAAATCTGATAATACAGCATCGTTATTCTTACAAGAATTTAATGCAAGCGATGCAATAATTAGTATATAGAAAATAATTAATTTGATTTTTCCCATAATAAATTCAGTTAGAAATTAGATTAAATGGATAAGTCTTTTAATCGTATGTTTCGCCAGCGAATCTGCCCTTTTTGCCCTTGGTGAACCTGTAATCCGAAAAATCCGATGCTGCGTTCACTGTTCGTTAGGTTTGCACACGGAATTCCATTTATCCATGTCATTATTTGATCTCCTTTAGCATATATTGTTACTCGATTCCATGCTTGGTGATTTGTTACGGCTGCTCTAGCCGTTTCGTGTTCTTTTTCTTTTGCAAGAGGATATTTCCATCCTCCCATAGCTTCGCCGTAAACTCCACCTGTCCACTGTCGACCCGATGTTTCCACTTCACATTGATAACCATAAACCTGTAGCAACGAACGGTCTTTCACCACCATACGCTCTCCATCTTCTAATGGACGTGAATCGGCTCTGAACATGACTCCTGAATTACTTAACACATCCCATTTATATTCAGCAGTGAAAATAAAGTCAGTGTAATTTTTATTCGTGCACAAAAATGAATTAAGTCGAATATCAGGATCGCAGGTTCCTACAATTTCGCCATCAACTACTTTAAAAGGCATGGTACCACCTCTAACGGTCCAGCCCGACAAATTTTTCCCGTTAAAAAGCTTCTTCATTCCTTTTTGATTAATATCAGGTTCGGGTGTTGTATTTAGCTGCATCATGGCAGCATTAACACCTCCAGCGAAATTCTCTTTCTTCGGTCTTTTGTCTTCCTGAACCATTTTCCATACTTCAGAACCTGCACTGATAAATCCTCCAACACCAAAAATGGCGGTCGTTTCGGGATCAAATGCAACCGGAAATCCACCAACGGGTTGAATATTTTTCAGACGCCCATTTTCGGCTTGTCGCTCGCAAAGTGCTTTCCAACCTTTTCGTACACTTGTTTCGTATTCTGCTCCTTTTAAAATTCCATTGTTTAATCCCCATGCCAAACCGTACACATAAAAAACCGACCCGCTAATATCATCTTGTGGCGGATTTTCAGGGTCTAAAAGACTGGGGGCCCAGGTTCCATTATCTTTCTGAATGGCAAGAAGTTTAGCTGCCATCTTTTTAAAAACGGTTTCGAAATAATCTCGTTCAGGATGGTTTTTGGGCAGGTATTGTAATACTTCAACCAAGCCGGCAACTACCCAACCATCGCCCCGCGCCCAAAACACCTTTTTACCGGCAGGGGAAACTTTCACAATATCCCGTTTATCATGGAAATAAAGGCTATCTGCCTCGCTCCAATACCATTCGTGTGCCTGTTTCCATTCCTGCACCAAATAATCGAAATATTTCGTGTTACCCGTAAGTGCACCTAATCCTGCCCAAACCGGAGGAGCCATATAAAGAGCATCGCTCCAGTTCCAGCGTTCTCGGTTGTAACGCAAACGCATCTCTCCATTTTCTCCTTTGATGAAATGCTCAGGAGGATTGGCCAAAATCCAATCAAATTCCTTTTTTACAGCTGCAATCATTTGGGGATCTTCATACAGCTCATACAGCTTTATATATGCCAGACCAACGGCATGGTCGTCGGCATGGTATTTTCTATCACGAATTTTCCATTTGTGTTTTTCGCCGATACGCTTAACGTATTCGATGTATTTTTTATTTTTGCTGATCTCATACAAGTCAGTCAACCCAGTATAAAAAGGAGCACTGTGCCATTCAAGCTCATCATTTGGTGCAGGATTATAAATTTGCCAATCGGCTGCTTTTCCCATGCGCCTTGTTATTTCCGCAGGTTCAAAAACATCTGTCTGATTTTTCAAATAATCATTCCAGTCTTCAAAAGTCATTATTTCTCCGGCTTTTTCCCAACCGTATCCTGCTATATATTCCAACTTCCCTGTTTCATCGGTAGAAGTTAAAAACAAGGCATGTCCATCGTCATTCTGTGTTGTATTAATGATTATAAAGTCCTTTATTCTTGAAGGGGCAATTACCAATCCGGTTCCAAGTCCAAAATTATCAATTGTTTCCCAACAAGACATCCATCCCGCAGAAACATCTTTTGCCAAAGTGCCTTTTCCATCGTGTGTTGTAATACCGACAGCAAGAGGTAAATCCACGCCGATCTTACCATTTTTCCAAAATGTTGAAACTACCCTAAAATATCGATCTCCCAGTTTTATGGAAATCTGCTTTTCGTCCTTGTATGAATCTCCATCATGAATCCACTCATAAGTCAGTACAAAACTGGTTTCTTCAACTTCACTCTTAATAATTTTCCATTTTGTAAAGGTATCTGATGTAACTAAACTATCGTTGACCCATAAGCCCAACCCACCGCAACCCCGGGAGGAACCAACATGATAGGGATCATAACCTTCACCATGATCCCTGTGATAGGATTTCTTGTTTACATTGCCACTGTACCACCTATCAATAATGGAATAATCCACACGTTTCAGCCAACAATCGATCCCACTATCTTCTGGTCTGTTGCGCATTGCAGGTCCATACACCCGGAAGGCAACCTTATCATTTTCCCATGCAAAATCATCAGCGCGTTCTGGCACAAACCGGGCAAAGGTTCTTATTTCTGTCCCTTGTGCAGTTTGCCATGAACAAAGTAATGTTATAACCGATATTGCTACAAGCCTTCTAAGATTCTCAACTAACACAGAACACGCTGTTTTTAACTTTCCATTTTCTTTCATGATAGAGCTAATAAATATTAGTATAAAAGAGAGATTAATTTAGCGGCCAATCCCGGATTAAATAACCTTCATCTGTAATAAGTCTCACATTTCGTATTGCTATCATACCTTCTCCTGACGATGGTTTAATTTTTATGACGCTTAATGTTTTCTTCAATGGCATTTTAACTAAATATTTGTGCCATCCTCCATCATGATTTGCTTTTATAACAGCTGAATTTTCAAGCTCATATTCTTCGCCAGAGCTATATTTCCACGCCAATACACCATCTCCACTACTTGTTGATTTCATCTCAAATTCCATCATGAAATGCTCACCAGCGATATTGGGTGTGTAATACGTTTCGATCAAAGGCGATACCCCAGTTGATTGGATATTTATTGAATTTTCATTGACAGATACTTTCGCGTCTGCAGATCCAATCCAGGCATCGGCAACATTTCCAGCGTAGTTAATATTCTTGTTTGGCAATAATATTTCTGCCTCTTCAACATGTGCTTCAAGGAGCTTTGTCATTGCCTCCACCTTCTCCGGCATTTGGATCGCCAGGTTGTTTGTTTCACTAATATCCTCCTCAAGGTTGTACAATTCGAAACGATGTTCTTGGCTTGGACCATCAAAATAAAACTTATACAAGCGCCAGGGTCCCTGTCTCATTGATATATTCGCTCGGTTTCCGGTGGCCACCACGTTGTGACAAAAGGTTGAATATATAGGCTGACGCTCGTAGTTCTTCCCTTTCAACGCATCAACATAACTAACACCATCGGTTACTAAATCTTCCGGGAAAGGAACATCCAGCAGCTCCAGAAGTGAAGCATAGTGGTCAACCGTTGATGTTATCACCTCTGATTTTTCACCAGCTTTTGTTACTCCAGGGACACGAACGATTAAAGGCACGCGAACTCCACCTTCATAGTTATTTCCTTTTCCAGCGCGCAATGGATAATTATTTGTTGGGTTTGTACCGTCGGGTCCATCGTACATATTACCACCGTTGTCGGATGTGAATATAACAATCGTTTCCTCGTCAAGCCCTAAATCTTTAATGGATTGTAAAATTCTGCCAACATTAATATCCATGGTTTCAATCATAGCCCCCATCGTTGGACACCGTTGAATATTATCGGGTGATAATTTACGCTCGTATTTCTCTTTTAGCTCTTCTTTAGCCTGAAAAGGAGCATGTACATCATAATACCACAAACACAGTAAGAAAGGATTGTTTTTCTTTTCAGTCATGTACTTAATGGCCTCATCGGTTAACACATCCGAAATGTGAGTCCCTTCCGGCGCCACGGGTAATGTTGCGCAATTCCAAGGCGAAAAAAAGTGTCCCGGTGGCGGAGGGCCGGGATGCTCACGACCACCCACAACAACATCAAACCCTTGCTTTTCTGGGATATAAGGCTCATGACCAAGATGCCATTTCCCCATAAATGCTGTTGAATAACCATTGTTCTTTAATACCTCTGCAAAAGTCAGATAATCATTCGGAAGCCTTGTTCGGGTCTGCGGACATGCAGTTTTGAAATGAGCCGGGGCCTCAAAAGTTTCTTTTGGGTCAAGCACAACTTTTGGCACATGCCCCGCAGGCGTAGTAAAACGCAAACGCCCGGGTTCTTGCCCAGTTAGGATACTGGCACGTGTTGGCGAACAAAGCGGACTTGCAGTATATGCATTTGTAAACGAGATCGCTGATTCTGCAAACGCATCGATATTGGGAGTTTCGTAATAATCGGATCCGTAACAGCTTAAATCTTTCCAGCCTAAATCATCAGCCAGAATAAAGACTACATTAGGTTTCTTCTTTTCCGCTTTATCAATTGATTTTCCAGATATAGGGAAATGGATAAATGCTGCAAAAGCAAGTATTGATGGCACAATAAATTTAGACATATTAGTATAGGTTTTTATGTGACTGACTTTAATTCTTCTATTGCAACACCAGCTTCTTCGTTAACACGCCGTACTTATCCGTGTCGATGCGGACAAAATAGGTTCCTGGAATTAGGCTGTTATTGCGCTCTATAATTGCATTCCCAGCAATATCATTTTTCTGCATAACCAATACGCCCAGCAGATTATAGAGATAAACATCGGCCGATGTATTGTCCGGCAGTTCGATGATTAAATATGAAGTTGCCGGATTGGGATAAATCGGAACGTCCTGAGTCATATTCAAGACATCCCCACTACTGGTAGAGAGGTCTTGCTTTCTAAATTCGAACTTTCGAAAGAAGCACAAATAGGTACTGATGGCAGAACTGACAAACTCCAACCGGATATTCGCGTCTGTCATATCTTCTGGAATAATGATTCCGGACACGGAGAATTCTTTGAAGGTTAAAAACCCTGAGGTTGCCGTTTCCGAAGTATGAACGGTCGCTATAATTTCACCATTCAGCCAAACTTTCACATCAGCACTCTTGCCCGCGTTGGCCGATGTTGTCAGGATAATTTCGTAAGTACCCTTTTGGACATCCGAGATCATATAACTTAGCCATTCGTCTCTTCTGATGGCACTTACGCAATAGTTCCCTGCGCTAACCTCTATTTCAACGTCCTCATTCCCGGCAATAGCATATCGCGGATTTTCGGTTCCACCCAATCCTCGCTCAATGCCCTCGTTAAAATCGTGATAGGCAATCCCTTCGCCTCCCAAGTCAAACTCTATGGCTTTAATAACTCCGGGGATGGTATGATTTGGATTGTAGGCACGACGATTGATCACTTTCAATACAATTTCTTTGAACGAAGTGTAGTCGTTTTCATCCGTAGCAACAATCTTCATTTTATACGTGCCTGCAGCCAGGTTACTCAGTGCATTTTCCTGGCTAGTATTGTTCCAGACAAAGGGCGGTGCGGAGAGTGAGCTAACCAGCACATTATTAATGTAAAGGCTGGCTGTTTTTATTTCGCCTTCGGTGCGTGGTGAAGATATATTTGCGGCGACGCTTATACTGGCAGGCGCATCGTAATCGTTGTAACTACCTGCCTCATTTTTTGCAGGCGTCGCGAAGGCAATCTCGGGAGCACCGTGGATCATGAAATTAAAATCTTCCAATCTGAATTGTGGCGCAATAATCCCATTCGGATGAGAAAACGTGACTCTCAGAATTTGGACACCTTCCGTCAACGACACATTTCGGATAACTGCATCCTGAGCTTCAGCAAACCCGGGAAGCGCCGGCTGGTCTGGATCATTCAACACCGTTGTGAATCGCCCCAGTTCGATGGTTCCCTTTTTTATAATCACAGTTCCTCCGTATTGCTTTGAGCGCTGAACATTTAAACCAATCCCGATATCATAAAGTCCGGTGTGCTTTACATCAACTTTGTAATCAATCCATTCAGCCCCATACACATGCCTGATTTCGCCATTTTCCAAAGGTGAATTCCGGAGTTGATAATCAGACAATTCGGCTGCCATGAAATGACCAGGAACAACAGGTGGATCTTCGAGGATTTTTACCTGAATTGCTGCTGTGGTTTGAACATCATTTATATCGGACACTACAATTTTGAGGTTTTTATACCCGGTCGTCAGGTCATCCAATTCGCCGCCACTCCAACTGTGTGGAGCTGTATTGTCTTCACCAACCAACACACCATTCAGGTACAACTGAACCGTTTTGATTTCCTGATCACTGACCACATTACCAATAACCGTCAGATTTGTATGATTTGAAAAAAAGTCGTTGTTGCTTAATCCAACAAAATTCACTTTGGGCTGAATGTAACCATCGTTTACTTTTCTTTTTTGGTCGATAAGCCAGTGCGCTACACCAAAAGTACTTCCATAGCCCGATGTTTCCGGAAAAACTTCGTTGTCATGATAAGTATTAGGAACGAAAATAACATGGTCGGAATTCAGGTACTGCGGGCCCAGATTTTCTTTCAGGTAATAGAAAAACTCCTTATAGGCCGCAATGAAGATATCGGGTGTTTTTTGAAAAGTCGTTAGGAATACCACCATGCGATCATTATCAACACAATACTTTGTCAACTCCAGCGCATCGTCATATTTTGCAGGATCAGTTACCTGAAACTCAAACATACAACCCGATGTTACCCGGATTTGCCTTTTCAGTTCATCAAAACTACCGGTATGGCCAAACGCACGGCAATGGGTGATTAGGGGCCAAGGACAGTCCTGAGCCAAAGCGCTTGCCCATTCGACAGAATCCATCGCAGGCGCTTCATTGTAAAGCATCATGGCCGTTACATTGGCAAAAGATGGCTTTTTAGTCATTGTTGACATGCTGGTAATCGCTACGCCAGCTTTATAAACGCCATGGTTAATGAAGTTTTTATTTGTAAACTGGTTGAAAATAGTTTCAACCTGGCTGGCTGACCAAGGGGCAAACGAATCATACTGCAAATTAAACCCATCTGCATTCTCTGCTATGAACGGAAAATTGGCTTTATCCAGCATCATCTCACTCTGAGCGGTTGTTGGATAGACCCTAAATGCTAGGGCATTATTCGGCCTCATCAAGCATCCGGCAAAACAAATAGCTAAAATTACATACAGTCTCATTTCAATTATTTATTGAGTCAGGTTTAGTTGGGTTACTCTCCAGTGTTCTTCGAGGCAGCCGAATGGTGTATTTACCGGATCCAAACTCTCCAATCGATGTAAATTCGGCTGTACAATCGGAAATATGAATCACATCTCCATTAACGGTAACATCAACCTTCTCTCCATAATTCGGAATAAAAACTTCACCGGTTGAGTTCTCTGGGATAAGAACTTCCCAAACAAATTCTCCCCCCTCATTTTTCCAGCTACTTTCAATAGTTCCGTAAACCGATTCATAGCTACCCGTAGCCTCTTCAAGGTAGTTAGTTAGTCGAGGTTTAAAAATAATTTTCTTAAAGCCGGCTTTATCCGGTGAAGGGTTAATTCCGGCAATACCCGAATAAAACCAATCAGCAAAACCGGCCTGCATCGGGTGATTATGAGAGCGGAAAGCCATTTCTTCACCCACTAGTGTATAAACTGGAAGTATTTCCCACAATGTGGTTGCATCGTAATGCTCCCACATATATGCAAAGCTATGCTCTCCTTTCTTGGTAAGCAGCTTATAAACTTCATCTTCAAAGCCATTTTCAGCCAGTGCGCTAAATATTCTTGCAATTCCAAAAATACCGGTATTGATAAAACCGTTGTGCCTTTCGTTTATATTTTTCACTATGGAGGCTGCAACTTTCTTCTTCAGGTTTTCCGGAACAATACCAATTTCAAGCGCCATTGCATCCGCCGTCTGACTGCCATAAGTGAAATTTTCGTTGTCAAGAAAGTGTGAATTGAAACTTTCTACGGTCTCCTGATGCAGTTTGCTGTAATAATTAAAATCGGCTTCGACCCCTAAAACCTTAGCTATTTGAGCCATCAACATTAAATCGAGGACGTGAAAGGCCGTGGAACTTACCGGAACCGGGCAATCGATATTTCCGTTCCCTCCCGGTGGACACCAATCACCTAAACCATGTTTAATAATTCCATCGTTATTCTTGGCTTGTATGTAATCAACCCACAATTTCATATCTGGATAAAAATTGTGCAACATTAAGGTGTCGCCGTAATACAAATACAGATACCAGGGCAGTTGTACCATTGCTGTGCCCCAATCAGGGCTTGCTGTACCACTGGTACGTTTCCCCGGAGCAATCATTGTAGGGACACCTTTGGGCTTATCAATTACACTACGATCATGAAAATCTTCTCCGAAGTACAATTCTTTGTTCGTATTCCGGGCAGAGGAGCGCATATCTAACATGTACTTACTCAGAAACGACTGGGCATCATAATTGTATATCAACATTTGGGCTAACGCATGGGCATCTCCTGTCCAGCCACATTTTTCGCGATGAGGACAATCAGTCGGAATACCAATAATATTGCTTTTCAATGTCCACAAACAAAGCTCCTGCAGTTTATTTATATTCTCTTCGGAACAGCTAAAATTGCCCGATTCAGGCAAGGCAGAATGCACCACAATTCCCTTTAGCAAGTCTTTTTTCGCCGGTTCTGTCAAGCCTTCTACTTCCGCATACCGAAAGCCAAAATACGTAAATTTGGGTTCCCAAATCTCTGTCCCCTCACCTTTACATGTGTATTCTTGAGTTTGAATAACTCTCGTTGCCCTTACTCCAGTTGTCCTGGGGTCAATTTCACCGTTTTCATCTAACTCTTCAACACAACGTATGGTTATCTCTTGTCCTTTTTTACCTTTAATTTGCAGCCTAACCCAGCCAGCAAAATTTTGGCCGAAATCAAATATATACCGGCCATCACCTTTTGAGATAATTCCTTTCGCATCAAGACTGTGCATGACCTGAACAGGCTCGCTGAATTGTTCCAGCAAATTCACGGGATGATTTTCAGCCAGCAATGCCCTGGACCACTTACTATTTGCATTTCCGGTTTTGGCCCAGTCTTCAACTTCCAAATTCGCATCGTAACTTTCTCCGGCATAGATATTCGAAAACGTAATCGGTCCGTTGATCCACATCCAGCTTTCATCGGTGCCTATTGTTTGTTTCTCACCATTTTCATATTGAATAACGATTTGAGCCATAAAAACCGGAGGGCCATAAATCATGCCTTTCCCCCAAACCAGGTTCTGGTTATACCAGCCATTTCCCAACATGACACTCAGGGCACCATTGTTGCGCACAGCATCAAGATCCAGATCATATGCGGAATAATAAGTGTAGTCTTCATAGTTGGTTTGTCCCGGATCGAGCACATTCCTACCTATTTTCACACCATTTAAAAATGCTTCGTAAAACCCAGGGGCTGCAATGTACAGTCTGGCTGACTTAATATTTTCCTTATCGTTCGCCTCAAGAATCTTTTTGAAGATGGGCAGCGCTGAATCCGGATGGTAATCATAAGTAATCCAACTCGCTTTCCAATCTTGAGGGTATTCTATTGGCACGTGAAAAGACACAGGGGCACTCCAATTGGATGTACTGCCGGCATCGTCCCAGATTTTCACTTTTACGTAATAGCGATTTCCGTTCTGAAGGCTATTCCCTATATATTTTAATTGAGAATTTGTTTGTGTTTTTACTTTCTCTGAATCCCAAACATTCCCAATATTGTTTTCCAAATCAGTTTGGTTATCCGATATTAAAACACGGCAGGCAGACTGTGAAAAATCAAATTCATGACTCATTGTTTTCCACGAAAAGACAGGCCTACTATCAATATTGGATATAAACTCAACTTTTAAATCAACAATTTCATGTTGAGCTCTTTTGCATGCACAAGTAAGAAGAAACGCGAAAATAGTGCAAAAAAACAGCACATGACGTTTGTAGTCTCTAATAAATTTTGAATCCATTTTCTCTAGTTTGCTATCTTTAGTAAATCAATTGGTCTGATCAACGCTTCTGTTGCACTTAATTCTTTCCGGGCAGACTCAATCTCAGCCTCATCATAGAATTCATCACCGATGCTTTGCATCCAGCGCTGGGTTTTTTTCCACAATACTTCTTTGATGGAATCTGATTCTTCGACATTGAAAAGATTCCTCAATTGGTAGGGATCGTCTATCCTGTCGAACAGGGTATTATGCAAACTGCTCTGTTCTGTTTTCTGGCGGGCAAAAGTGTACCCTTTGGTTATTACGCCACGGTACCCTGCCTTTTCGTGCAGCCAAATCGGGACAAAATCAACGGCATCCTCATCTCCCTTAAAAATTGCTTTCGATAAATTTTTCCCTTGGCACTCCTCAGGTACGTCCTGCCCCATCAATCCAAGAATTGTCGGCATCATATCCAGAGCACTGAATAGCAAGCCGGTTGTTTCATCTGGCTCAATTTCTTTCGGATACTTCAGGATAAAAGGAATGTGCAAAGAATAGTCGTGTGGATATTGTTTGGGTAAAATCGCATTATCAAACTCAAGCATATCACCGTGGTCGGATGTAAATACAACAATCGTGTTTTCATCTTTGCCAATTTCCTTCAGTTTATCCATGAGCTGTCCAAAAGCAATATCAACACCGGTTGCCATTGCCATGTGCCCGTGATACATTCGCCTCAAATCGGGTGTTGATTCAATTCCCGGCCTCACTTTTATGCTGTCGCGGTTATAATAGGCCATTAACTCTTCAGGCGCATCATAACGGTAGTGCTTTTCCCCATCTTCACCCTCAAATTTCCCCCAATCGTGTGGAGGGTGCCACGATACAAACAATGCAAAAGGGTCTTCCCTGTCCTTCACACTTTCCAAAAAATCAAGTGCCTGGTCGGTTTGTCCGTAGACTTCCCATTTATCGAAGAATGTCTTTTCATCATTTTCATTCCAGTAGAAACATTTGCCGGGCCGATAATCAACGTGGCAGTTGTTTGAATAAAAAACATCATCGAAACCGTAGCGCATCTCCCCCTTTGGGATTGGACGGTTTCGGTCTCCTCCAAGTATGTGCCACTTCCCGATGTATCCGGTGTAATAGCCATTGTCGCGAAGTACTTCAGCAAACTTTTTCCCATGCCCGGGCACAAGAGGCTGATCATTTCGATAGCACCCGTTGTATAACGAATACTGACCGCTCATTAACATGCCCCGGAATGGGGTACAAATCGGGCTATTTGAAAAACAACGTTCAAAACGCAATCCTTCTGAAGCCAACTTGTCGATATTGGGTGTAATAATTTGCTGGTTCCCATAGCAACCAAGCATATCAAAAGTTTGCTGGTCGGAGAACACAAAAAGAAGGTTTGGTTTTTTAACTGCGTCTGTTGTATTGCATGATAACAAAAATAGAAGTGACAATACTTTTAAAGCAGACTGAAGTAACGATTTTTGCATTGCTAAATATTCTGTGCGTTGTTATTTCGAAATGATTCGGGGACAATTACCCGCCTAATTGCACAAATGTCTCATTTATTGCTTTCGTCCTTTTTTTTTTTTGTCTTACTTTTTTGCGGTTTTGTCTTTTTTATTCTGTTTTTATTGGTTTTGTAGCGTTTTTTAAGCGTTGTTTATGGAACTGAGAAAGCCTTTACAAAACCCCGTTAGCAGGTCTGCAAAGGCTTTCGATATTCTTTGTATAATTTCTACCAATTAAAACAAGATCCCATTTATGGCAGATTATTAATACTTAAGAGCTTAGAAAAAGCAAGAACTAATTTGCACTTATTGCCACATCTCCCCCATTGTTATAAATCTCAACCAAGTTTACAAAAGTTACATCGCGAGACTCGTTGGCTGGATTATAATCGGGGTTTGGTTTAGGCCAATACGTTTCTTTGGCACTATTTTTTAACCAGACCATTAATTTGTCGAACATTTTATTGGTAAGCTCCGGCATCTGTTTCGCCAGGTTATTGGTTTCCGAAATATCCTCTTTTATATTGAAAAGTTTTAATCGCCCGTGCCAGTCGAAAATCAGTTTATAATCGCCTTCGCGAATGGCCGATTGCGGTACTTGTGGAAAACCATCGTAAGGATTGTTATAAATAACATTGAATGGATAATGCCAGAAGTGAGTATTACGGTTGTAAGTTTCGTTTGTATTATTCACATCATCCATCAATCCGAATAAGCTGCGTCCGTCTATTCCGCTTTCTTTTTCGTAATGATATTTTACATCGTACCCGGCAGCTTCAACAAGAGTTGGAAAAATGTCGTTGCAATCTACCGAAACATGGCACCATTTCCCTTCGTCAATTTTTCCTTTCCATCTGAAAATAAGAGGCACACGAATCCCGCCTTCGGTTACACAGGCTTTTCCTCCCATTAAAGGATAATTGTTTGTAATCTCTCCGTTGGGTGTAATTTTCGAATCGATACCACCATTGTCTGACATAAACACTACCAGCGTATTTTCATCCAGACCGGTTTCTTCCAACTTCTCCAAAATCCGCCCAACAGAATTGTCCAAACCTCGAATCATACCGGCGTAACTTGCATCGTAATGTCCATTCCACCCTTTGGTGGATTTCTTTTCAAAATAATCTATATCTTCTTGCTTTGCATGATTTGGTGCATGTACCGCAAAATGACAGAAGTAAAGGAAAAACGGTTGATCTTTTATTTTGGAGCGTCTGTCGATATACTGAACTGCCTGCTCGGTTAAATCATCAGTCAGGTAATCAAAACCTGTTTCTTCACCGGCAGTCCCCATATAACTTCTTTCCTGAGGCGACTCAGGGAAATGCTTTTCTTGATTGTTCCAGGGTTTTCTCCAATTGAAATAAGTGGAGCCACCGGCATCGAAACAGGCAGGTACTTCATTAAATCCCTGGTCGGTAGGCGTATAGCCTTTTGCACCGTGGCCACCAATATGCCACTTTCCAATAAATGCCGAATGGTAATCGGGCAAAGCTTCGGCAATGGTTGTTTCATCCCAACCATTATCGGGCGCCGCACCTGACGGAAGCGCAGTATTTGAGCTTCCGTTCAGCAAAGCCTGTTCAATTTTTATATTGTCATGATGGTCGATGACATCGTGGGCATAACTTCCTTCGGGCACAGGTCGGTTGGTGTTGTACCAGGTTTGTCTTTGGGGCGTTGCCGTTGTAAAACCTAAACGGGCAGCATATTTGCCTGTAATTAAACTGGCACGCGTTGGCGAGCACAACTGGTTGGCATATGCCTGGCTGAAAGCAATGCCTTCGCTAACCAAACGGTCGATGTTTGGCGTTTCGTAAAACATTTCCTCTTTCGCAGCTCCAAGGGTATGCTGCGCATAAGCCTGAGCATCCATATACCCGTAATCATCGGCCAAGATTAAAATAATGTTTGGTTGGACATCTTGAACCAATGTTGTTTTACAAGAAATAAATGCCAAACAAAAAATACATAAAAAAGCACTGTGTTGTTTCATCTCAATCCTTTCATAAATGGTTATTTACTCATATTGTGATTGCCGGCCAATTCAAAAGCAAGATTGCGTTTATCCAACTCGCCAAGTTTTTCCAATGTCAGCGAGTCGGTTAAATCTAGTTCTTTAAAGCGCGAGCGTACACCTCGAAAGTTGGGGTTCTTTTTAAGTGAATCAAGGTCAGCCGCAAACATTTCAACCAATGGATCCAGGTTAGCCGAGAATCCTAATATGTTTTTAGACGTATCAGCAATTTGCGATAACGAGAAGTTATCCTCTCGCCGCTCACTTTCCTCAACAATATAGGCATATTTCACACCCGAAGAACTGGCGGTTTCCAGAAATTGATTTTCCAGGTGAGTAAAACGCAACTCATCGCTGCCATTTTTCTCCTGACTATCGAGAAAGGTATAGCTCTCTTCCCTATTTATATCGTAAAGGTGAATGTGCGAGTCAATTTTTGTGTCTGCGGGTTGCCCCCAAACCATTTTAACTCCGATCAGTAAAAAGAAAAGTAGCAGATAACTATAAAAGTTCTCCTCCATAACAATGAGATTATTTCGTTACGACATCCCAAACCTTCGAACGAATCGACTTTCCGTTTTCATTTTCCACAGTAAGGACAACAGTCCATTCACCTTCGCAGTGATATTGATGAACCGGGTTTTGCTCTAACGAAGTATTTTCATCTCCAAAATCCCAATGCCATTTAGTAATCTCACCAAAGGATTCGTCTTTAAATGCAAATACGCGCCTGTCTCGATCCACTTCAACAAACGACCAGTTCGCCTGCAATTCGGGAAGCAATTCGCTGCTAAGCGGCATCAGTCGGAATGCATTCATGAAGTCACCGTTGTGAATCATTTCGATATTGTGTGCCAGGTTGATAAAATCCTTTCTTTCTTTATTGTCGTTGTCATAATCTAAAACGCACCACGACAAAGCAATAATTTCATTCTCCTTTAATTCTGAAACCGCCGAACGGTAAATACCTTCTATTGCGGCAAAATCGAATGGTGTTATCCAAAATTCCATTTTTAAGGTTCCTGATTTGCCTTGTTTCAAATTGTATTCATACGCTGCATTTGCATAAGGAAAATCCTTAATCCATGGTGTATTGCCCCAAATCATTGTCCAGTCTTTGTTTTCGGCAGGCATAAAAATATGGTAATTTTGCGCATGCGAACCGTGGCCTCTAAAATGCAATTCCTCAGTGGGAATAATTTGTTTATTCACATTCCAATTCTTTATAAAGTTCCCGCCGGAAAGGTCAGCATCAACAACCAGTTCAAAAATATCCTGTTGAATGTTCAGCCTTTCAAATTCCCAGAAATCATCAAAAACCTCCACATTAAAATAGAGGCGGTTAAGGTTTTTTACCCAGCCCACTTTTACCTTAATATCAAGGTCGTTTGGATCAAGATTAAATCCAATTCCATTCACCGTTTCTTTCATTTGGTCTAACCCAGTGGAATAAGAATCGGGAACCAGGTTCCAATCCGAAAAATCACCATCAATTCGCGGAATTTGATTTTGCGGAAATTGAAATACTGGGTAAATGGTATCGGGACGTGAAAATGCAAAGCTAACCATAGATTCTGTCAAAAGATAAAGAACAGATACGATCAACAGGATATTTCTCATAGGGCTCATTTTTTTTATTTATTCACGTACAATTCTCTTTGCCATCCTCAAGCCCCCTTTCTGAACACCAACATTTTCAGGATGAAATTCATCAGTATTGAATGCTGGATTAGGAACCGGAATAACCGTGTTTGCATTTTCTAAATGAGCCTCAATCAAGGCATCCAGTTCGTTTACTTTTTCAGGATATTTATCGGCCAGGTTGCTACTTTCGCTAATATCCCATTTTAGATTATACAGCAAATATTCATGCGCATTATCTTTCCCAAAATTGAAAATCCGAATTAATTTCCAGTCGCCAAGATGTACCGATACCGAAGGTGGCAACCAGTTGGGTACTTTCGGTTGGTGCGGGAAATAGGTAAACATCGGCCCTCTGTCCATTTCATCGCCTTTCAGCGCTTTAGAAATATCAACACCGTCAACGGTATAATTCTGAGGTAACGAAATTCCAAGTTGATCCAATATGGTTGGATAAAAGTCGGTGGACTGAACAGGAACATCGGTGCGGGTTCCAGGCGTGGTTAAGCCCGGCCAAACAACAACGCAGGGCACCCGGATGCCGCCTTCGTACATGGTTGCTTTTCCGCCACGCAGCGGGCGGTTGCTGGTTGGTGGCGCCACAAACTGCTCACCGGAAGGTAACGATTCCTGAATTCCGTTATACATATTTCCGCCGTTATCGCTAAAAAAAATGATGACTGTATTATCGCTGATTCCCAGTCTATCAATTTCATCAAGCAACCGACCAACAGCCTGATCCATGGAATGTACCATAGCAGCATAGGTTGGCGAATGCTGCACGTCGGTTAAATCGGTTTTGGTTTGATAATATTTGACCAGGCTCTCTTTAGCATCAAACGGTGCATGCACAGAGAATTGCCAGTAGTTCATATAAAAAGGCTTATTCAAGTCCAGCGATCGCAACCAGTTTATGGCTTCATCGGTCATTCGATCTTCAATGTGCTCGTATTTGTAGTTCGCCTCAAATTCCGGAAACTTCCAGGGTGCCACAAAACTACCGGCAGGGCCGGGCCCCGGCCAATGTGGAATATCCACATCAAAACCATGTTCCAGGGGCGAATAGGGCTCGCTGCCTAAGTGCCATTTCCCAAAATGTGCTGTCTTGTAGCCATTTTGCTTGACCATTTTCCCCAGTGTTGGCAAAGCCGTGTCAAGACGCGTTGCCGATTTACAGACAATGGCTTTATTGCCCGGGGATGATTTTTCAGGACGGCTCGCTTTCAAGTTTACCTCTTGTAGGTGTGCATTTGGTTCTGTTATTCCATTCCGCGCCGGTGTTTGCCCGGTTAAAATGCTGGCTCGTGTTGGCGAACACAGCGGACTGGCAGAATAGGCTCGGTTGAAAGTCATGCCCCGTGCGGCAAGTCGCTCCAGGTTTGGCGTTTCGTAATACTTTGTTTTTCCGTAAAGGGTAACATCGGCCCATCCCAAATCATCGGCCAAGATGAAGACCACGTTGAGCTTGTCTGATTGGATATTTTGTCCCAGAATAGAGCCTGCAATGAGACTCAGCAATAAAATTGTAGTTATTGTTTTCATATCAATTTTTGTTGTTTTCTTTATTTAATTTTTCCAATGCAGAATTGGTATTCTCCTGACATTTTATCGGTTTTTGCATTCAGTTAAAGCCAGTGGATCGTTGTCCCCCAAATCTTCGTCAGCTTGTGTTCATCAAGTTCAATAACTTCATTTTTGCCTGAAACTGATTCTTATTTTAGCTTAATTCAACCCTATCCCTTCCACATTAATATTCACTCGGGGATACTCTCGTGATCAAACGTTGTGCTATCGGCTTTAAAATCATCTCCGACTTACCGGCAAAATCCACTGACAAACAACTAATTTAAAATTAGAGCTCCCTTATTTTTAGGTTTCTCCAGTGAATAATCCCTTGCTTTCCCCCATGTACTTGCAATCCGATAAATCCTTTTGGATATTCATTTTCTTCATCCACCCAGTGCGCAGCAGGAATTCCGTTTACCCAAGTTTTAAATACCTTACCTTCTACTCTAATAGTCAACCGGTTCCAACCACTTCTATCGATGGCATTTTTTAACGGGGCATGTTCAGGCGATTTTAATGGATAAAACCAACCACCACAATTCTGGCCATAAATACCCCCCGACCAACCGCGCCCTTTTTTTGCTAAGTCTTCCATTTCAACTTGTGGACCGATTACCGTATTTCTGTCTGGATCATTCCGAATGCGCGACCGCACCTGCACACCGGTGTTACCATCTTCTTCCCATTTTGTTTCGCAAGTAAAAATAAAATCATAGTATTCTTTATCGGTACATAAAAACGTGCTGGGGCCTTCGCTGCATATACCTACTATTTCGCCGTCTACCACTTCAAATTTCATGATTCCCTGCTTTGGAGTCCACCCCTTCAGGGTTTCGCCATCAAAAAGCGAAATAAATTCCTTACAGGTTAGTTTAGGTTCCTTTTCTGTATTAAGAAGTTGTTTCTCTAAACTTTCAGTTTTATTCTGCGCTGTAGCTCCAAATCCAATCAGCAAAAAACTTATAAAAAATAGCATTATTCTTTTTGTTGTCATAATCCAACCATTATTTATTGTCGATTCATTTTATTTAGAATCTTGTTATTCTGATAACTCTATATTCAGTCGCCATTGGTGGATCTATACGAATATGAACACCAAGTAGTCCATCCATCTTTCTAATTCCCATTCTCCCGCTCCTGTATCAGCCACTTTGCAAAACCCAGGTATGACTCAGGATTTGACTCCGGACCAACCGGCCTTGTATTACCACAGCCATGCGGGAATGCATTCAGATAGTAATACATGTTCTCATGATGTTTGGGCAGGCCTTTGTCCCAGAAAGCTCTCAACCAGTCCCTCTCAAGAAAATCGGTATAAGTGTCACAGTCTTTATACTGATAAGGCCCATAATAGAAAACATAATCCATCCCTTGTTCCAGTACCCACTTGGCGCCCCTGGCTATTTCCTCAGGATTTGAAATTTCATTTCCCAAAGGCCAATAGCGGTTAAACTGGTGTGATTCAATGCAAATGCCATCCATCGTGCTAATGATTGCTCTTGCTTCCGGATCGTCGAGAAAAACGGCAGGATGAACAACCATTTGTATGAGTTTGTAATTATCGTGTTTTAGCAATCCCAGTGCATAAGCCTCCTTGAATACTTTTCGGGTATCGTCTACATCTCTTTGATAGAGTATTCTGGGGTCACCTGCAATTGGTCCGGTATCGCCATTTTCTTTGTCATACAGCCAGCCTTCGCGGCAAATGATGATATGCTTTACTTCGTTTCCTTTTTGTTCGTACTCGCGGATAGTTTTCACCAGCTTATTTGTTTTCGGATCTGCATCCACCCAATCGCCTCCCTGCTGGTGAATGTAATGCTCAAAAAAGCGTTGTTTGGTTTGAAAAACACCATCGTAACCTTTAACCACGTCCATATGCAAAGCAGTGTAATCATCTTCTTTTAGCATGTCGTCATAATTACCGATACCTGGCTTCCAATGAGCGACCATTCCTCCCCCTGTCATTTCATGAACACTGTCGCGAGGATATGGCCTGATGCCAACTTTTGATCGATTCTCCTGCGCAATAGTTACTGTGCTTATAAAAAGGAAGATTAAGATCAACGTTTTACAATTTATCAGATTTTTCATTTCCAGGTTCTTTTTAAACGATTTATACATGGACAAATATTTTACTTATAATCAGCTACTTTTGGGTTCTAAATCGAAACGAAAAGGCACTTTCTTTACACGGGCGGATTGCCTTGAACCCATTTTGTGTTTTATATCTTATCCAGCCGTGATCCCAGGTCAAATAATAATGTGTGTCTGGCTCCAAAGAAGGAAAATCATTAAACACAATTCGATTTTTTGTCTCGTCAACGGTGGCATCATTGCTTTTACCCGACCATAAAATTCTTGAATCACCATATTTTTGAAGCCTGATCTCTTTCTCCTCTGATCTAGAAAAATCTATTTCCCCATCAAATATAAAACTCAACGTAACATCTACCGGTACATCTACAGACATACATTCAGGAGTTGTTTTCAGAATACCCGGATCCAGAAAATCGTAAGCCCAACCACGTTTTTTATCACCAATAGGCCGGTTCCATTCGGGATCGTTTTCAAAGCCATGCTCCCGTGTGTAATTGTTCCATTCCCGAATGAGCTCATTCAGCTTCTCCGGATTTTGTTCTGCCAGGTCATTTCTTTCAGTAGGATCGTTTTTGAGGTTATACAACTCAAACGGACCATCATAAAAATTCACCAATTTCCAATTCCCTTTAATGATTCCCCGCGACCGAAAGTAAACACTAACAAAGTATTCAACTTCTTCAACTTCTTCATTTTTTAGCAACGGCAGAATACTTCTCCCCATTAGCGGTTTAATATTCATTTCCGCTGATGGATATTTCACATCTACCAGTTCAAGAAAAGTGGGGTAAAAATCCCAGATTCGAACCATTTCGTCGTTAATGCTCCCATTGGGAAGTTCCAACCCATCGGGCCAGTGTATAATAAATGGCGACCGTAAGGCACCTTCGTGACTTGCATGTTTATAATATCTAAAAGGAGTATTACTTAAAGTTCCCCATCCAAAATTAGTGGTGAACCAACCGTTCTCTTTATCCCAGGGCAAGGCATCACGCAGTGTGTACATACCGGCATAGCAACCTCCATTGTCCGAAACAAAAATAATGATGGTATTGTCCAATTGGCTGTCGTTACTATTGCCGTCATTGTTTGGATCATCCAGAAAACGAATCAGGCGGCCAACGTTTTCATCAAGATTATCAACCATTCCTGCAAATGCACTTCGACTTAAACACTCAAATTCTTTTTGCAACTCCAGTGGATTTAGTGAGGTATCGGGAAGTAATTCCCAATCAGGAATTTCAACGCCCGGCGTCGACAACTGGACTGATTGAACAAGCAGTCCCATTTCTTTCATTCGTTCCAGGCGTTTCTCACGCATCTTCTCCCATCCACTCTGGTAAACATTCACTCCATTTTGGGGATCATAGTATTTTCGGACATTTCTTTCAGGAGCATTTAAAGGCGTATGTGGCGCATTGTAGGCCACATAGCTGAAAAAGGGCTGATCTTTTTCAATCGCATCACCAATAAACTTCATCGCATAGTCGGTAAAATATTTGGTGGTATAAAAGTCGTCAGGCAATTCTGTGTTTGGGAAAATATGGCCGTCGTATTGCCATTCCACATTTCCGGCACCTGTAAAGCTATTCAATTCGCCACCGCTAAATCCGTAAAAATGATCAAAGCCATAATCCGTCGTCGGGTCACCAATCCGAAAGTTATCCATGCCGTGGTTTTTACCCACCATGTTTGTGGTATATCCAGCTTTTCTGAACAAATGAGCAAATGATAAGCCATTAGGGAAGCTTTCGCCGCCCGCAGCCATGTACTCCATTCCGGAGAGTAAAGCAACGCGAGATGTAATACACATTGGCGATACATAGTATCGGCTAAACCTCACACCCCCGTCGGCCAACTTATCGATATTCGGAGTCTTTATTTCACTACCGTAGCAGCTCAAATCACTATAACCCAAATCATCAGCCATGATGAAGACAATATTTGGTCGTTCGGTATTCTTCTTCTCCTGCTCCACTGAACAGGACAAGAAAAACAGCAAAAGCCCAAGTGGCAATGCATAGATTTTTTGTTTCATTTTCACTATTCTTGTCTCAACATCCTTAGTCATTAATGTTGTCGTTTATCTATTCTACAATAGGTCCTTCATACCGAGTTTCGCTCCAATCACCTATGCCAATTATCTTTTTATAGGGATCAAAAACAGTATTTTCATTTTCAGTATCAGCGGCCTGAAATACAAACCACACCGGCTTCTTTCCGCCAGGGTCAGTCTCGTCATCAGGAAAACGCCGCAGACCGATCCTTAGGCCCCCCTCATTCCGGTTGTCAATCCAGTTATGCCACTGAAAACCATCAATTGCATCCAACACTTCCATTTTCTTCCAGGTGTATGCAAATCCTGCGGCCTGTTCCTTTAAATCCTGCTCGGAATAGGTTTTTGAGTTTGTTCCATTTTCTGAGAGCCAAAGCGTACGTTTATATCTTCCCATGTAAAGCATCTCGGGACGTTTGATCCATGCATTTAACACTTCAAGATTGGCAAAGGTGATCAGTGGAGAATCGAAGGTAAAATCAACCTGGGCATCCAGCCAGGTTTTGGGTTCGCGTAACGACTGCGGATACGGATGATGTGCCATAGCCCACTGAAAATCACCTTCTTTTCTTGAATAGTCCATCAGTATCTCCATTAAATCTTTAGAAGGATAGAAATTGGGATGTGAAGTCCAGCTCCAATAATGTGTTAGCGTTATAAATACTTCACTATTCGGGTTGTATTTTCTGGCAATGGCATAGCACATTCGCATCGATTTAACGTAAGTATCCATAAAAATCAAGGCCGTTTTTTCGCCCATATTTGTCCACACCCAGCCGGCGTCCACCTCATTATGCATGATCCAATGGTTGCAACGGCCGTACTTTTTGTCTTCTCGGCTGTAGCGACTTGCAAAAAAATCAAGCGCTGCGGCATAGCAATCTACACTTGCCGGAGTGTTCATATTTGGCATGCTGTAAATCCCGGCCGGATCCATATCCGGGTGTTGCAGAAGTTGGCCAATTAAGGGATCAGGAGTTGTTTCAGCTTTATCAACCAGCAGAATGGCTGCGGCAACAATTCCTCGCCTTGCGGTGGTTCGAAAAGTTGAATCAAAGGTTGCCACCTGCTCTTTGCCAAAATAATAGAATTTCCCGTTGTAGTTGTGCTCTATTCTATCGGGTGCCGGCTTGGTGAACATGAATCTTGAAAACCAAATGTTGACTGTTGCACTTGTAATCCCCAAATCATCTAAATCATTGATATGTCCACGGGTTACACTAAACCCACCAATCCCTTTTCGCCCATTGGGTACTTCTTTCGGCATATCATATTTTGCTTTGATTTCATCAGGATACCGAGCATGAGAAACCAATTGATAACCCTGATCTGTTTCTTTGGCAAGCATCCATTTTGAAAGCAAACGATCGTAATTAAATCCGTTTCGATTGACATACCGATCCAGTTTCAAACTAAATTCTTTTGATTCGAAGGGAAGTGCCGTTTCAAATTTGGTCTCCTCTGTTACGTCTTGATAAGGCGCTACTTCACATAAAAAAACCTGTTCGCTTTCGTTGGATTGTCCTTCAATTAAAACTTGCTCGTCAGACACGTGAACGGCCATGATCTGTGATACGTAATTTGAATCGAGATAGGCTTTTAAACGCTTCTCCATGGCAGCCTCCAGCTTCTTTTTCTCTTCCCGGTTGACAGCTAGCTGCTTTTCCCGATCGGTCATTGGACGCAGTGCCAAGTTCCTGATTTGAATGATCACACCAGGTCTACTGCCGAAGTCCAAACGAAGCACACCTCCGGGCTGTCCCCAATTCTTCATCTCCTGAGTTAAATCAACACTGTAAGTAACCCAACCTTCGGACAAGCCAACCCGCCGGACCAATTTAGAGCGCGCTTCGCTAATCTCTGGCCCAAAATATACCTGAAGGTGATCCAATCCTTTGGGGCAAAAATATTCGAATGAAAACACCTTTGAATCGGTGGTAAGCTTATGAGTGAGCGGTTGTGTGTTAATCCACGGATCATTTCCGAGGGTTTCCAATTGCCAGGCTTCGTTAGGCAGTTTTTCAGCCTTAATTTGATTGCTTTCAGTTTGATCCAACTTTAAAACAGTAATTCCGGATTGCGCGAAAGCAATTACCGCGAAAGCCACAAGTACAAATGATAGTGTTAGTTTTAATTTATACACGGTCGTTTTATTTTTTAAATCTGAATTTATCTACAGCAAAAATGTCATCGCCTTGTCCTAAGAAAGTTAGCCACAATTCATGCACGCCTTCCACGGGTTCTAAATTTGCTGTAACAGTTATCCACTCCAACTCGTCGGCTGATATGGCAGGCACTTCAACAACAGCAATGTTACGGTGCCATGATTTGTCAATGCTTACACCAATAGTTTTAGATGAACGACCGGGCTTCACTCGAAACTCAACCTGCTTTGCCTCTCCATCGCCAAAATCAATGTATTTATATCCACAACGATCGGCCAATTGAATTCCCATTATGGCTTCGTTATTTTCGGTCCATCGCTGCACATGAGCTTTTCCGTAAAGTAAGCATGCCCGCTCAGCTTCAATGTCATCAAAAGCATTCAATGGTTTTCCAGCTCCCTGCGAAGTCATTTCAACTTCAGAAATACTTCCGTCTTCGTTGAAATAAATTGGTTCGACACATGAACGGCGCATCTTGTCATTGCCATGTGATGAGCGGTGGTAGAAAACGTACCACTGATTATTGAATTCTGTAATAGAACCATGATTATTCCATACCCCGGGATCGCTTTGATCATTGTCAATAATTACACCGCCATATCGATAGGGGCCAAAAATCGATCTACTGCTCGCATAGCCAATACAGGTAGGCATTCCTGCCCGACTGATATCGGCGTAAACCAGGTAGTAAATTCCGTTACGCTCAGTAAGGTATGCACCTTCATGAAAATGATGTTCTGACTCGGTCAGTATGCTATCCCGAATGGTTGTTTTATCCAGTGAGGTTCTATCGGCATCAAGTTTGGCCATTTTCAGATTGAACTGTCCCCAGATATAATAGGCTTGTCCATCATCATCAACAAATACAGAAGGATCAATTTGGTTATACCCGTCCAAATCTATTGCCCTACCATTTTTAAAGGGCCCCTCCGGACGATCACTTACGGCCACTCCCTCAGGTGCCTTTGGATCGGGCTGGGAATAATACAAATAGTATTTCCCATCAAAATACTGACAATCGGGTGCATACAATACTTTATCGTTATATGGTACCTGATCGTTCTCTCCTTTTGAATAAAATACATCCTTATCAACTTTCCAGTTGACCATATCATCAGTTGACACTACATAGTGGTCATAGGAGCACCAATAATCTGTACTCTCATCTCTCGATCCATAAATATACAGCCGTCCGTCGTCCCAAACTTTCGCCGACGGATCGGCAATGTACATCCCGATTGGTAAAATTGGATTTTGCGCATTCAATAAAAAGCAAACACACAGAAAAAGGCCGGAAATAATCAATTTTTTCATTTTTCAATCTTTCTTTAAATCACTTTTTCTTCTGAAGATACTGCTCAATTGTATCCGATTGCCCTTACTTCTGGCAATCAATGCTTCTCGTTCAGTGTCCGATAGTTTTCTACATTTTTCAAGAGTAAGGATTTCCCTCAGTATTCCCAAATTCACTTTAGGTCGCACTACCACACCTCTATTTGATTTCCTCAATCTGAACCGGGCCTATCAAACCAGACGAATGGGGTTGTTCATCTTTTTTAATATCCTCTACAACTAACCAGGTGTATTTTTCATCTTCTGGCAGCATTTTATCTTTTATTAGTCGGTTTCGCCAAAGATTAACCACCTCAATTTCCAGTTGATTTTCCCCTTGCTTTAGTGCACTGGTTATATTCAAACGGTAGGGTGCTATCCATACTCCGCCCAATTCTTCTCCATTCATTTTTACTTCAGCCATCACACGAACATCTCCAAGGTTGATGAAGTATTCGTGATCTGCTGCAAGCTCATCAATACTGAACGTCCTTTTATACGTTGCTGTTCCTGAATAGAATTTAATATTTTCATTGTCGAATTTTGACCAGTCAGTCAATTGGTCAAATACAACCGGATCTTTAGGCCCAATTTCCTTATTTTGGAAATCAACCACGAAAGGCCCTTCAATTTCTTTAATTGGCTTTAATTCCGGTAAATTATTTTTATAAGCGGCTTTGATTTCGTTGGTTGACGCATTGGTAAAAACCACGAACCAACTTCTTTGGCCTTCCATTTTTAGTGGAACAACCGTTCTTCCATCAAATTCAGTAAAATCAACCAGATGCCGAATTTCGCCAGTCACCGCATTCCATAGCTGTGGTTTTAATCCTGTCACCCGAAATGACGGTTCTAAATCAATCTCCTGGTCCGATTGATTGGTAATAAAATAGATCTCCATTCCTGGGATGGTACGGTGTGTCCATAAAACGGGGGCATCACCTGTTTCCAAATCTTTCTCAACTTGTAGCTTTTCAAATGCCGCTTGCAAATCATATCCATCCAGCACGAGTCCTTCGCCATAATTATTGGTCATTTTACCATCGACGTATTCACCTGCCCAAAGCTTTTCAGCAATTGCCTGAACTTGTTGGTTACATTCAGGATAGTTTTCAAGGCTGGGTGACTTTTCGGGCATTTGCCCCAGTATTACACCTCCTTGGGCAACCAGCTGTTCGAGTTTATCCAAGACTTCCGGCCGCATTGATTTTATGGGAGGTAAGACCATTATCCGGTATGACATTCCATCGGGTAAGACAAACTTACCATCTTTAACCGACAGGCGATTAAGTATTACTTCGCCATTTATGTAATCGTATGAATAACCACTTGGGATTTCCGGATCTCTACCACCGGTCATGATTGGCGTATTTTCGCCGATAAAGTAACAGACGTCCGCAACATATTTCCCTTGTTGCAGCAGGTGCTGGCAACGTCTCAGGTAATCGAAATAACTATTTGCCTGATGAAACCATGTATTGTGCCGGTTAAACTCGGTGCTGAACCAGGCATTCATTCCGGGAACACGGTTGTCGTCGGGCTGTTGTATATATAAGTGTAATACCAAATGATTGATTCCTTCTGTGAAACACCAATCGCCACGTTTTTTCAACATGGCCGGGTGCCGTAAATATGATTTTTGAGAAGCAGTAAATGCCTCCGCTGATGTTCGTCCTTTTCCGTAGGTATGTGAGGTTGATGATGAGGCCTTGCATTCAATGTTTCCAAGTGTTCCTTCGTTCCAGAATTCGCCGCCAATTAAATCGGATTGCCCGCCGTACATCATAAATTCGGATGGGAATCCCCAATGTCCGTAATTTTCTAACCAGGTTTGCAAGTTGTGCTCGTTGCTTGCCATTTTCAGGCCGCCAACGTACTCGTAGGCCACATCGTTAGCTACCGATCGGCGCAAATCCCAAAGAAAGCGCTCCGATTCTTCAACACTGCCGACTATTCTTCCCGACAGAACCGGCAAATATTTTACCGGATCGTATCCAAACTTTTCCCTGAATTTAACTTCGTAACCGTCAGTCCAATTTTGGGAGCCCATTTCATAACTATCGGCAATCACATACTTAAAAGCTGACTTACTATCTTCAGGTATCCGCTTCAAAAACTCACCAACAAACTGTTCGAAATGAAATTTAGCCAGTTTGCTGTTCATTTTATCAATTTCATAGCCTTGCCCCTGTGGTGCCGAAGGGGAGTTCTTCGTTCCTGTCGGGGTCATTCCAATGCGCAGAATAGTCCAATCTCCCTCCGGTGCGTCCCAGCTTAGCAACCCACTTTCATCCATTTTATCCGAAATATCAATCACATCTTGAGCATCAATCTTTAAGGCATTTTCAGTTAAATCGGGCTGTTTTTCCCACAAATAAGTATTCCATCCAGGGAAAGGCGTAGGGTGCATTTTTCCAAGACTTTTTTCAGCAAAATTTTCCAGCATCGCAGCTTCCGAGATCACAATTTCAGCTATGTCCCAAGTATTATTTTTAGCTTCGGGGAAGGTGTTCGACTCGAAAACTTTACCCAACATGGTAAACACCAGTTGGAATTTATTAGATTTCACGTCTGGCAACGACTGGCATATTGGGGCGTAAATATCGGGGCCAACATTGGGGGACAGTTTACTTCTGTCGATGAGAAATGATTTCACCGTTTCATAACCATTTTCTCCCATGGCCAACAGTTCGCAATTCACTTTTATCGTTGCTTTGCCGGGAATTATCTCCAGGCTGCGGGCCGTGATTTCTTTTTCGGCATTGAATTCGACAACATATTTTTTCTCTGTTTTGGGGAATCGACAAACGGATTCTGTATTGCCATCCAGCAATGCGATTTTATCTACTGCCGTCGGTTTAATTTCAACTCGTGTATTCGTTGCTGTAAGCTTATTGCTTTCGGCGGACAGCGATTTAAACGCTAAAACGTGTGTATCTTGAAATTCCACTTTGGGTTGAGGCAGTGTTACCACGACTTGCCCGGATCCACTCACTTTTACCTCGCTGTAGGTGAGATAACGCATCGCCTTGGTATAATCAACCCACGGACCACCAGACTGGCTCCATCCGGGGCAGTTAAATATGCCGATATCAACGCCGATACGTTTTCCCTCGGTTACGGCATGCACCATGTGAGCCCACCACTCGTCGCTTAACATCGGTACTCTCCCATCTACTCCCGCAGGATTTATGTTGCCGATTAAAGCGGCACCAATACCTGCATTTTTCATGGACTCCAAATCTTTGGTAATTCCTTCTTTTGAAATATCATCGTTGATCCAGTACCAGTAACACCAAAGGGTATTGCTATCCGTAGGAGTTTTAAAGTCATCAACGATCTTTCTGAACTCTTTTTCTGTCAACTCAGTATCTCGAACACAAGAAAAAAATGAGAAGATTATTATAAGACAGATAAAAGTACGTAACGGTTTTTGTTTTTTCATTTTAGTGAATTATCATTCCTTTGTGGTTCCGCATTTGCCTGTGCTATTGTGCTATGGAAATTACACAATACCAACAAGAAACATTTATCTACTTCGTTTCTTTTTTTTGTGTTTCTGTTTTAAATCCTAAAAAAAGATCGTTCAATTGAAAAAGGTCACATCGCAATGGACGATGTGAACCTTTAAACAATACTAAACCAATAAAACTATTTCCAAACATCGGGTTGACCAATACCAGGCAATCTGCGTGCTTCTTCCGTAGGCAATGGCAAGATCAAATATTTATCAGTTGTTGCATTGCGTGCAACATCAATCTTAACGCGCTCATAAGAAAATGTACCAGTGTCGGTAGCATCGCTGCTTATCACCTTCATTCCGGTTACGACACCATTGGTTTCATCCAATATACGCCACCTACGCTGATCATAAAAACGATGACCTTCGAAACACAGCTCCACTCTTCTTTCGTTTCTAATCCGGTTTAGAATAAACTCTTTTGTATTGCTAAAACCAGGTACATTCTGCAGGTTTGGTTGTCCTGCTCTTTGGCGAACAACATTAAGTGCACTAAGTGCTTCGCTTAGGTTGCCTTGCTCACATTGTGCCTCGGCAAGGTTCAAATAGATTTCTGCCAACCGGAAATAAATTTTGAAAGCATTTGTTCCTCCAGTAGTTGACCCCCAGTACAAAGCCGAACGGAATTTCTTACCATAATAGCCTGTGCTACTTCTTCTTTGATTTTCTTCGTCCTGAGATGTTGGACTGGTGCTAAACCCTGTCCCTTCCTTCTCCAAATAAGTATATATAATCAGATTATCAGCATTAGCCGCCATACCCTTGTATTTACCATAATCGGAACCGTTAAATACTACTGAATGATAAAAACGGGCATCTCGTCCGGCATACGGATCGTCGTCCGCATTTTCAGAATAGCCTTGGGCAAAGTCAACGTTAGTATGATCTGCGTTGGTATATTCACTTACTGGCAATGTCCCATCCGTCAATTCGAAACAATCTACCAATTCCTGAGTTGGTACAGCTCCACAGTTGGAACTCTGCTTTGCCGATCCCAAAAATGACAAATCAACGCCATTGTTTGAATTCATTACACCTTCTCCATTGCTACTCGAACGCAATATAATTTCACTATTTTTTACCGTTACATCTTCATTAAATAGATGCGCATACTCGCTTATTGGAAGCAATTGGTATTCGGGCTCAATTGCATTGAGACACTCCTGAGCAGCATTTGCTGCTTCCAGCCATTTTGCCTGATCTCCTCCAGGGTTGTTCAGTATACTGGCATTATATAAGAGCACACGCGATTTTAGCGCATATGCCACTGCCCTATTCACTCTATCGTACTCATCTGCTGATTGTCTTCTAAGCGGCAAGATTCCCGCATCAATTATTTCATCCAGCTCCTGCACGATTCGTTGAGCTATTTCATCAAAACTAGGACGAGTTAATTCAGGCCAGCCCACAAAATCAGGATCAAATGCCTCTTCCACGAAAGGCATAGGTCCGAAGTTTTTAATTAACTCAAAATAATACCAGGCACGAAGTAATTTCGCTTCTTCAATCCATGTGTTCAGGTCTGCTTGGCTAACCACTGTTTCAGGAGCTGTTGACTGTGGCAGGTATTCAATAGCCAGGTTAGTTTTTCTGATTCCTTTCCAACACTCTTCCCACAGTTCATCGGCAAAGATTGGCTCATTTGGAGACAATAAACCATTGTGCCAGTCGGAAGTAACTCCGGTACCCGCACGGAATGCATCATCGGTATATGCTTCGAGTAACTGATTTGAATGAAACGCATGAAACGTTTTGTTCAGGTTGTCATAACTGTGTTTTCGAAAGCCCTCAATCGAATTTTTATTCAAAATTCTGTCGATGTTAACTTTATCTGAAGGAACTACATCCAATACATCTTCACATGCATTCAGCGCAAAGAGCAAAAGGAATATCCAGGATACATTTGATATATATTTTCTTTTATTCATCTTAAAAATTTTTTACAATTTAGTGGATTAAAATTTCACACTTACACCAAAATTATAAGCTTTAATTATCGGATAATTCGTGTTTTCGCCATTGCTGGTCTCCGGATCAAAATCTTCGTTAGGAAGACTATCGAAAGTTAGCAGGTTTAAACCATTGGCATAAAAACGTATTGAACTTGCATTGATTTTGTTTGAAATTTTCTCGGGTAAGGTAAAACCAAGCTCAATATTTCTCAAACGCATGTACGAACCATCTTCTACCCAATAATCACTCTTTATAAAGTTAGTGCTGTTGTTTCCAAGGCGCGGATATGATCCTGCTTTATTTTGGTCCGACCAAGCATTGGTCATATATTCAGTAAAGTTATCGCGGTTCGACCAGCGCCCGTAACCATGCAGGTAGATATTTCGGTCAGCCATACCATTAATGAAAATATTAAAATCAAACCACTTGTAATTTACCTGCGTTCGCAAACCATAAATAACACCGGGAACAGCACCCGCAGCAAGTGGAGCTGTATCCTTTTCATCAACAACACCATCTTTGGTGATATCTTTGTATTTTATGTCGCCCGGAATTGGCACTCCTCCAAGAGCTGATTGATCAGCCCAACCATCAATTTCTGCTTGCGATTGAAACAGACCATCGGTTAAATACCCCCAATGGTGCCCGTTGGTGTACCCTTTTTTACGGAATGTATAGGCGTAGCTGTCACTATAAGGCAATTCTGCCATTTCTTTGAACTCATTTTCATTAAACGAAATGCTTCCATTGATATTTAAACTAAGGTCTTCTGAAAATGCTTTGTTATAAGCCAGAACTATTTCGACTCCTTTATTAACTGACTCGCCAACATTAGCGGGAGGTAATGACGCACCACCAAGTCCCATCATTCCATTAGGTATTATTGCAATATCATCTACAATTAAATCAGTGTTGCTGTGATGAAAATAATCAACACCTAGGAACAACGAATTAAATAATTCTGCTTCCACTGCCACATTGTATTTCGTTGAGGTTTCCCACTGAATATTGGCATTTCCAATCTGATCTTCTGAAGCATCTGAATTCCAGGTTGTTAAAAAAAGATACTGATTATTTACTCCGTATGCATATATACTGTTTCCTGTTTGACCAACCGAAGCTCTTAATTTAAGATAACTTAGTATTTCAGAATTCTTCAGGAATTCTTCATTTGAAATCAACCAACCTGCAGCTACCGATGGGAACAAGCCCCAACGGCTCCCGGGAGCAAATTGTTCTGAAGCCTGATAGGCAAAATTAACTTCTCCGAAATATTTATTGTTATACCCATAGCTGGCACGACCAGCAAATCCCACATAATTGGTTGAAAGCAGTGCTTGTTTTTGCTGTGTTTGCCGTTCAAACATGAGCATGGCATACACATCGTGTTTATTAGCAAAAGTGCGTTTATAGTCAACCTGACCTCTAAAATTGTACAAGTAATTGAAAAACTTATCATGTCCATCAGACAAAGTTGAATTTGAAGTTCCCGGCACACTCACATATCCCAATGAATCGGCACCATTGGCATCAGTCAACGTTGCAACTTCATATGCTTCATACGAACGTTCGCGAAGCTGTGTGCTTCTTGAGAAGATATCAAAAGTTAGTTGCCCGGTTATAGATAATCCTTTTGTTAAACCATCCAGCTTTTGCTCAACTCCAAAAGTATTTCCAAGGCGCGTTAAAGTCTCCAGGCGAGAACCGCTGCGGTTGAGGTAACCATAAACCGATTGATTATTTCTAAAATTCAGTTTATCCCGCTTAACGAGTACTTCGCCTTTCGGAGTTAAATCGTTGTGGGCATTGTTAGGCGTTTCATACAATTTTTCAAGCACATAGTCCCATCCCTGATTGTTATCAATGTACGGGCCATACGCTTTTTCCATATACCCACCTATATTTAACCATGCCTCAAGTGTTTCATTTAAGCTCATTTCAATATTCGTTCTGAAATTGAAACGATTGGATTTTGATTCAGAATCGTAACTGTAGGCATCGAATGATTCATTCTCGAAAAGGCCATCTTGTTTTGTAAATCCAACCGATGTATAATAGCGCATCATTTCTGAGCCACCCTGAAAGTTCATATTCACCCGGGTAAGGTTTGAGAAATCTTTGACATAATCGTCTACCATATCGCGCACGGGGTAAAACTCTGTCATATCTGCATTTTGATAACGCTCTAACTCATAGGGAGTATAAAACGTGGTTGAGCTATGATCCAGTCCGCTTCCGCCGTTATAAATATCTTGGGCATCTCCCCGCAATGTATCGCTGGCCACCCGCTGGTTATACATACGGGCATAATTGTAAGCCGAAGCCATTTTTGGCAAACGTGTTGGCGATTGGATGGATTGATCAACTGATATTGATATTTTAGATTTTCCCACAAAACCAGTTTTGGTTTTAATCAGCAATACTCCCCCTGATCCGCGCATTCCATACATTGCAGTTGCGGCACCATCTTTCAAAACTGTTACACTTTCCACATCGTAAGGGTCAATCCCTGAAGGATCACGTTCAATTCCATCGACAATGTACAATACACTGTTTGAGTTGGGTGAGTCTGTTCCCCTTATTTGCGCCGAAAATGTTTCTTTTCCTGGCTCTCCGCTACTTTGTGTTATAGCCAAGCCCGGCAGTCGTCCTTGCAGTGCTATCAATAAATTACTCGATCTGTTTGATAAAATTTCTTCACCGCTAATGGTGAAAATAGATGCGGTTACCTGGTCTTTTTTTTGTTCACCATAGGCCACATTATCCAACTCCGCTGCAGGTTGAAGTTCAATTAACTCTTTTGTTTGTTCGTCCCGGTATTCAACGGTTTTTGCTTCATATCCCAAATAACTGAATTCGAGTGTAGCTGGTGTGCTTTCAACTACAAAGGTAAACTGTCCGTCTGTATCGGTAAGGGTTCCTTTTGCTTCATCTTTTTTAGTTACGCTCACTCCAGGTATTGGAATACCATTTGTATTTGTTACTATTCCAGTTATTTTTTTATTTGCCTGAGCCGTAAGTGTAGCGATTAAGCAACAAAGAGCTATAAAAATATGTTTTGTATTTTTCTTCATCGTTTTTAGTTAAAATATTACATTACAATCTGATACACTTTTACTGCCATGCTTCAGGCTGCTCAATATTTGGCAAAACCTTTTTATCATCAAGCGGTATAGGCAATACTTTATATTTCTCGTTATGACATTCCCAAACAAAAGGAGTTTGATAGCGTGTATGGATAAAGTTCTCTCCATCTTGTACGATTTCCATTCCGCTAACCGTATTGTTGTTTTGATCGCTGATCAGGTCCCAACGTCTCACGTCGTAAAAGCGATGATCTTCTACAACCAACTCAATTCTCCTTTCATTCTGTATTCGTTTCATTAACCATTCTTTATTATTCTGGTAGCCGGGCACTTCTTTTATTGATGGCTGACCGGCACGCAAACGAGTCATATCCAGTGCAGTGCAAGCTTCATCAAGTCTTCCTGCCCCACAGAGTGCTTCAGCATAATTCAAATAAATTTCGGCATAGCGCATTAAAACGGAATGGTGATTGGTACGTCCGTTGGCTGCACCTTTAGCTCCAGCACCATACCACAGCGGTTCATGTCCTTTTTTGAAATAATATCCGGTAAACGTGACTTTTCTGTCGCCCGAAACCACATTACCATTGCTTCCTGTTCCTGGAGCTCCCAGATAAGTCCAAACGGTTATCGGCCCCATCTTGTATGATTCTCCAAAATAGCTTCCGTTGTATAAAATATCGCGATAAAAACGGGCGTCACGATTTGAATACGGATCATTTACATCATCGTATCCTGCAGCAAGTGCTTCAGTCGTAAATGTAGGATTAGCGTGAGTAGCATCATAGTTATCAATAATCATGGCTCCGTTCTTCATTTCATAACAATCTACAATTTCCTGTGTAGGTGTTTCTCCGGCCTTAAAATTCACGTAGTTTGAACGCTTAGGTACTGCTGCCGACAGGTTCATCCCATGTATGTTATCGAAATTCTGTCTGGCTTGTCGTCCTCGCCAAATAACTTCTCTGGCCTCCAGGTTTTCGGCTATAGGAGATAAATACATCTCCGGAGTATCTTCGAATGGTTCTAGCGAATGGACATTCAAATCAAGAAATTGCTTAGCCGCTGCTGCTGCTGCTTCATATTTTGCGACGTCACCGGTTGGATTGTTTAACGGACTGGCATTGAATAAAAGCACCCGTGATTTTAATCCGTAGGCAAAACCAAGCGGCACACGGTATTTGTCTTCTACATTAAAAGGTTCACGTTTCATTGGAATGATACCACGATCAATAACGTCCTGAAGCTCATCAGCAATCCGGTTCGCCACTTCGTCGTATGTGGGCCTGGTCATTTCCTCCCAACCATCAAAATTCACACTAATATACTGATCCATAAAAGGAAGCGGACCATACATGCTTATTATTTTGAAATGAAAGAATGCCCTTAAAACAATGGCTTCATCTCTCATCAAATCTCTTTCAGCTTGCGGGAGCTCTTCCAATGGAACGGTAATATTCTCCACGTTGGCAATGAATGTATTACAATGGCGAATCGCTCCCCAATAACGTCCCCAGAAACTACCACCGGAAGCACTTGTATATGCGTTACCGGTATTTCTGTTAAACCACACCGCCGGAAAGGCAGGAGTCAACAAACCCGATCGCCAGTTTCCAACACTTTGTCCTTGATCGTCAAAGGCATTGTCAGTCAAACACTCTTCTGTACTCCAGAAATAAATATCGCTACGATCTTGAGGTATTCCCTGATAACAGGAGCTCAACATACCTCTAACCTTATTGGCATCACTTAACATGCCCTCCAGTGTTTCTCGTGAATCGTCAGCACGATCCAGAGCCTCATCAAATGCTTTTTCGCATCCTACTTGTGTAAACAGCAGCAGAATAAATGCGATAGAAAGTATTTTGTTTATTATTTTTCTTTTCATTTTATCAATGATTTTTGATGGTTTCGAACTATCTTCTAAACGATTAAAAGGTAACATTTAACCCAAAATTATATGTTGCAAAAATCGGGTGACTCAAAGAGTTGCTAACTTCCGGATCAAGGTATTTAAATGGCATATTATCAAAAGTTGCCAGGTTTAGTCCATTAAAATAAACCCTTGCTTTCCCAAGGCCAACTGTCGACGTTACGTCTTTAGGCAGTGTATATCCTAACTCCAGGTTTTTTATGCGCATGTACCATAAATTAATTATCCAATAATTGCTTGGTTGTTTACTTACGGATACACCATCAGGGTGCATACGTGGATAGCGGATGTCCCCATTGTTTTGGGCTTTTTCTTCTGTCCAGGCATATTTATGTAGTTCGAAATAATTTTTTTCGATTCCGTTTCCATGCCAGTCGTAAATTCCTCTTCCACTAAAATCGAATGAGTAGTTCCCTACTGTGTGCAATAACACACTTAAATCAAAACCTTTATACGCGATTGAAGATGTCATGGTAAAGTTCCATTCCGGCACTCCTGGGCTATCCATTGGCACGTGATCTTTGTCATTTATTTCACCATCGTTGTTAACATCTCTGTATTTTAAATCGCCGGGCATAACCTCAGCCCCAAGTTGTGTTTGGTCTGCATGTGAATCAACGTCCTCCTGATCTGCGAAATAACCAAGACAATCGTACCCCCATCTTGTACCTCTGCTAAATCCTTCTATTCGGTATTGGTATGCATACGTTTCATCCAGTGGCGACTCGTTAGCATTTAACACCTTATTTCGTGCATATGATGCACTCAATCTTGTAGAAACATACAAGTCTTCGTTTATCGATATGCTGTATCCCAGGGTTGCTTCAAAACCTTTATTTTCCATTTCTCCATCGTTTCTTGGTGGCAAATTCAATTGTCCGAACATGTATTTCGGAATGGGTAACTCATCAATAAGAATTGAGCTACGATTCTCGTAAAACATATCTAAATCGAACTCAAATCCACCACGAAACCTGGATTCTATACCAATATTATACTGGTTACTAACTTCCCAGGAAACAAGTTCGTTGGCAATCGATCTTTCATATACAGCATTACCCAGGCCTGGAACTGCTCCCATCCCAGCGAAATAATTACCTCCATTTTGTGTCCAGTCGCCAAGGTAAATAAACCGGTTATTCGAAATATTGTCGTTACCAACTTGCCCGAGTGAACCACGAATTTTCAGGAATTCGAGTGCTCCTCCTTCAGGTATGAAGTTCTCTTCAGAAACAACCCATCCCAACGAAATGGAAGGAAAGAAACCAAAACGCCTACCTTTTGCAAATTGCTCTGAGCCGTTCATACCAAAATTGAATTCGGCCAGGTAGCGATTATTGTAACCGTACACCGCACGACCTACAATCCCTACATAATTAAACGGAACATCTGCATTTACAATGCGCTGATTTTGCTTATAAAGCAACAGGCCAGTAACATCGTGGCTACCAAAATTGCGTTTATAATTCAGCGAAGCTTCCAAATCAAAATTTGTTCTAAAGCTTTGTGTTAGCGCAGATGTCAATTCCGTAGCCTCACTCTCTCCCGGAACATAAACTACATATTCTTCTCCATTTTCGTCGGTTTCCAATTGAGCTGCATAAACCTGATAGGTACGTCTGAAACCACGAACATGAGTTGCCCGCGCATCATAGGCGACCATGGCTCTTGCGGAAAGGCCTTTAGTAATAAACTTCAGGTCTTGTTCCAGGCCAACTGTTGAATTCACAGTATTATTGGTGGTAACCCTGTAACCCGATCTGTTCAGGTTACCATATGGCGTTCTGTCTCCCCCTAAGCCCCCAACTACAAAACGACCATCAGGAGTAAGGTCAGGATGGCCAAGTGCAATCTTATCTAGGTAAGAAGCCAGTTGTAAATAGTAGAATGATGCTGTTGTTGCCGATGTAGCATCAGCACCAAATATAATAGGGTCGTTTTTATCTTGCAGATACCCCGACAGGTTTAACCACCCTCTTAAGGTTGGTGTAATCTGCATGTCGATGTTGGCCCGATAAGTAAAGCGATCCAGTCGTTGTTCATTGTCGTAGTTGTATTCATCCCAACGTTCGGTTTTAAAGGGACCACCCTGACGCATATAACCAACGCTGGCAAAATATTTGGTTTTTTTGCTACCGCCACGAATATTAACATTCCCCTTGTACATAGGAACATAATCGTGCATAAATTCGCCAATCCAGTCTCTATCAACATAATACTCCGGCAAGTATCCTGTTCTGTATTTGTTAATTGTTTCTTCTGGATAAGGTAATGGAGTTTCACCTCCGGTAAATGCATTGTGTTGTTCAATTACACTGTTGCGGGTATTCATGTAATCAATCGCGCGCAAAGGCTTAGGCAAACGAGTGGGTGATTGTAACGAATAGTTCATGTTAACGCTAACTTCGGGGGCACCAACCACCCCCTTTTTAGATGTGATAAGAATTACACCATTGGCACCACGTACACCAAATACTGCTGTTGCCGAAGCATCTTTAAGTATCGATACCGATTCAATATCATACGGATCCAGCGTTGAAATTTCGCGTTCAATCCCGTCAACCAAAATCAGAGGGTTTGAACCGTTTAAAGTGGCTTGTCCTCGAATGTAAGTGTCAACATTCTCCTTTCCCAGCTCACCATCTTTGATCATAATGGTCAAACCTGGCATCTTACCTGCCAACCCAGTAGTTAAGTTAGCCGCTGGCGACTGCACAATCTCGTCAGCAGATATCGTTGAAATAGCTGCTACAATACTTTCCTTTTTCTGAGCCCCGTAACCAACCACAACAACCTCGTCCAATCCGGTTGTTTGTTCTTCTAGTTCAACGCTCAATTTATTTTTTCCATTCAGTTGAATTTCCTGAGTTTTCATTCCTACAAATGAAAAGACTAGTGCTGCATTTGGATTATCAACTTTTAATGAATACTCCCCGTCCAGATTGGTTACTGTACCCATCGTTGTCCCTTTAACAACGATGGTTGCACCAACAACGGGATCTTGAGCCACATCAGTAACTTTACCAGTTACCGTAAGCTCTTGCGACATCCCCCATATTGAAATGAGGAAAAAAAGAAGCAAAAATCCTGATCGTCTCATAAAATTTAGATTTAATTTAGCGTGTATAGTTTTTAATCTTTGTGAACAACTTCTATTTCATCCGGAGCAATGACTTCCGAAATAATCCTACCATCTTTCCCTTTGAAATGATGAATTGAAACAATTCCGTAGGGCGAAGGGAACGTTCCTTTAACCCATTCCAAATCACCCAAATTGGGCTCAATTACTATCTTTTTCATTCCCGGTTCTATTACACGAACCCCCAGGATGTGTTCCGACATCCAAGGTGTTGGACCGGAAGCCCATCCATGGCATAAGCTATGTCTTAATTTCACATAGCAATAGTCACCGTATGTTGTATGTATATCAATTTTGTCTTCCTGAGGCAAAGCATCTATTCTTCCTGCATTCTGAAGCCAATCAACGTTGAAATCTTCCCAAAAGGTAGTTGCGCCCAGTTCCAGCATCCCCCCCCAATATTGCCGGATAATATCCATAGCCTTTGAATATTCTCCCGATTTGGCCAAAGCCTGTAACATGTAATAGCCGTAGAAGGTAGAGAAGTCTCTAGCCCCTCCATCGGTGATCATTTTGGAAGCTTCTTTTGTTGGAATGATATCTGCCAAGCACAAAAGAGCTGCAGCCTGCTTTGAATCATTCAATTCCGGCCTGACTTGCGACATCAACCGAGCTTTTTCCATCGCTAATTGTGCCGTCGCCTGGTCATTCAAAATTTCTGACAGCTCAGCACCTTTTTCCAATGTCATCTTTAGCAGCGCATGGTATCCCGCATTTACCGCCAGGGTATCCTCCGAACTGGGCCAATCGAGGAAACGATGTCCGTCCAGGTTTTCATTTCCTTTTTCGTCAACCATACTGCATAAATGAACAAGAAGCTTACCGACATAGTCTTTTTGCTCTTTCAGGTAGGCTAGGTTACCATGGTATTTGTACCATTCGTAATGCACCAACAACCACCACATGGAATACGATGAAATTCCGTTCATCCAGTTTGGCAATTTTGTAATATCCCTTACTAAGTCAAGACTTTTAGGAACGACTTCGTTATAGCCAAAAACGGCATTGATAGTCATCACTTCCGGGTGCGTATCCCCGATCCAGACCAAGCGATCACGTTTAATTCCATCCCATAAAAAACCTTGCATATTCAGGTGAACGGTGTAAGCTCCGGTTTCCCATATTTTATTCAATAAGGAATCACTGGACTCGAACGATCCCAGGTAAGGAATATCGCGATAGATAGAAATCGCGTTTACCTCTTTCAATAACAGCGTTGAGTTGGGATCTAAAAAGTCGATCCGAACAAATCGAAAGCCTGTGTTGCCTATTTCTCTTTTTCCTAACCAAGGTAGCAACAACTCCATATCTCGTATGGCATGATCATTTTGGGCATTATTCTCCCCACCCAATTCTGACATGGCCTCACTAACCGACTCGCCAAACCGAATCCTGACTTTTCTTGTTCCTCCACCACGCCACTGAGCTGTCACGATCTCAAGTCCACCATGAATCTCTTTACCGAAATCAAGTAAAATTGAACTCGTATCACCCTCCGAATTATTGAACGTACAAACATTACTACCTACCAAATCGGCCTGACCATTGCCAGCCCGAAGTAAACTACCAACATTTAATATTAAATTTTGCGATTGATCGGAAGTCCAAACGACTCGCTTGGCAGGGAAATAATCACGAACACGATTATCACGGCGAATTTTTGTCTGATTTTGCGCATGTCCCAAAAAGAATAGTAAAGACAATAAGGACAAAAAAATAGCTTTTCTTACATAGTCAGGTCTCATGGAGACAAATATTCAAACATTCTGCTAGCCTTTTTTAATGAATTGTATCACACTTTGTCTTTTATGTTCCCATTCTCCTGCTTTTATTGGTTCTGTCCCATTTTTGAGGATTTGTTCCACGCCAGACCGCCCCAACCGCAGAATTCTGTTCTTTTAGGCTCCAAAAATGTTGTTCTTGTCTATATTTTATTCGTCAAGTAAAACGAAAATTTATAAATTCGGAAGCGTTAAACGTCAATGTCTAATTTTTTGATATATGCTGAGTCTGCTGATCATTTCAAATCTTGTTTCCTGTTTTTTTTACTCAATAAGTTGCTTAAGAAGAACCAAGTTGACAGCTCTCCTTCTTCTGATATCAATTGTCACGTTGGCACAAAATGACTTCAGCTATTTACCTCCAAAATTTCAAAATCTCTCCCTAAATGACGGACTTTCCAATTTAGCCATTCATTCTATTTGCCAAGATGACCTGGGCTATATTTGGATTGGAACAGCCAGAGGATTGAATCGATACGATGGAATATCTTTTAAACACTATTACTACGCCGATGATGAAAATTCCTTATACCACGACAATATTGTAGAACTGCATAAAGCGCCTAACGGGGATTTTTTTTGCTCAACAAGTTCAGGGACGAATATTTTAGATATTGAGAAAGAGGCATTTTTACCGATAAAGTCAAATGATCTTGTTTTCGTCGCCTTTGCGAACTACGATTCGATTGTCTATGCGGCCAACAGGCTAGGAGGCTTATTTCAATACAACGCGACGAACAGAGCCATGATGCAGATTGAAAATTTTCCGGCAAACATCAATATTGAGAAACTGGCAGTTCATGACCAATCGGGTATTTGGGCAAAATCAACAAACAACAAGTTCATAATTAACTACAATCCGAACACCATGAGTTATGATCAATACAAATTACCAAACACCGATACACTCATGATTGGCGGTACCATTGGTGAGATTAAGAACCATTTGATTATTACAACCAATTCGAACATTTCCATTTTTGATATTAAAAAAAAATCATTTGAAGATATTGCAGAGGATTTCTCAGGCTTGATAAAAATTCAGGATAAAACGATTAATTTCATTAAACAGGTCGAAGAAGATATTGTATGGATAGGTACCAAAACCAACGGACTGTATATTTACTCCATTTCCGAACAAAAATTAACCAACTATGCAGCAACCGACGACGACAACACCCTAAATTCGAACCACCTGACCTATTTTTTTAAAGATAACACCAGTAATATTTGGCTGGGCACATTTGACCGTGGTGTAGAAGTTGCTTTTGATCGTCGTAAGAATTTTAATTTTGATTTGGCTTTGCGCGACTTTACTAAAGACAAGTTTGTTACCACAATTTGCACAGACAACCAGGGGACTTATTATATTGGAACCCGCTTGTCCGGGCTACATATTTACGACTCAAACACGAAAAGCACCTCCATACTGAATGAATCTAACAGTTTTATTGAAGACAACCACATTCGAAGCCTTTATATCAGCTCGCAAAACGATTTATGGATTGGCAGTGAAAAACAATTGCATATTTTAAATCTCACAACGGGACAGCATAGAAACATTGAAATTCCACGTCCCAATAATGGAGTCGTCTGCTTCTGCGAAGCGAATGATAAAATTTACGCAGGGTCGGATAAACAAGGCCTACTAGTGCTATCGCTGGATGGAGCGCTAAAAGACACGATTTTCAAGTTCGGCAGGAACATAACCAAAATCCTGAAACAAAGAAATGGGAATCTATTTATCGCTTCCCATTCAGTCGGATGTTTTGAAATCGATCGTGATTACAATCAACGTTTGAATTTTCGAAACGAGCCCCCCCTTTCAGACTATAACTTTTTTGAACCGGTAACCGCTTATATTGACACCAAAGACAACCTCTGGGTCGGTAATTTTAAATACGGTTTGTACCGGATATCAGAAGATCGAAGTACAATTAGCGATTTCACCATGAAAAGTGGATTGCCCTCCAATGATATTACCGGGATCGTTGAAGATAATCTTGGCAATATTTGGATCAGCACTGCCTACGGATTGTCGATGCTCAACAACGAAGATGAATTTACGAACTATTCCTATAACGAAGGACTTGAAAACATCCAGTTTCATCAGAAAGCTGCTCTGAAAGACGAACGGGGGACGCTCTTTTTCGGAGGCAACTTCGGGCTAACTTTTTTTAATCCGGCGTTACTTGATTTAAATAAAACTCAGGCTCCAAAAGTCTTGCTGGAAACGCTAAAAGTCTCGAACCACGAAGTAAAACCGGGCGACGACACGAACATTCTATCGAAGACCCTGGCCCTCACATCATCGATTGTATTAAACCACAACTATCCCAGTTTCAGCATTGAATTCAAGGGTTTTGACTATGTTGCCGCCAAAAATTTGAAATATGCCTACAAACTTGAAGGCTTAAACGAGGAATGGAACGATGTGGACAACCGCACCTTTGCCAGTTATCAGAATTTGAAACCCGGAGATTACACGTTTATGGTAAAAGCTCAAAATAATAACGGCACCTGGTCGAAACGACCAGCCATGCTCCACATTGCAATAAAACCTGCGCCCTGGCTTACCATCTGGGCCTTTTTAGGATATTTGGGCACAGCAGTTCTGCTCACGATCGCAACCTTCCGTTTAGTATTAAGTGCAAAATTGTATAAAAAAGAACTGGAGGTTGAGCACAATGAACGCTTGCGGGAAAATGAAATTTCGAAAATGAAGATGCGTTTTTTTACAAATATCTCACATGAAATAAGAACTCCGGTAACACTGATAAAAGGGAATGTTGACTTTTTAATTTCGGAACTCAATACAAAGAACCTCAAACTAAAAGCTACGGATAGTCTAAAAAGCAATACTGACAGACTCTTAAAACTAATTAATCAACTACTATCTTTTCGACAACTTGAAAATGATGCCCTTGATTTGGATATCAACAATGAAGATGTATTAGAAATTACGGAAAAAGTGGCTGACTCGTTCCGATACACAGCGGAACTGAAGAGTGTATCCATCAAAATAGAAGCCACAGCAGACCAGATCGTTGTACCCATAGACCGCGATAAATATGAAAAAATCCTGAATAACCTGCTTAGCAATTCGCTCAAATTCTCGAAAAAGAGAGGGTTTATTCGAGTTGAAGTTAAGAAACTGCCCTTTGCGGAGGTAAAAAAAGAATTTGACGTGGAGAAGCAGGTTGAGAGTTACCTGAAAGTTTCAGTTGTCGATAATGGTAAAGGAATTTCATCCTTTGAGTTACCACATATTTTTGATCGTTATGTAAAATCGACAAAGCATAATTCAAAACCTGATTATTCCAGTTCAGGCATCGGGCTGAACTTTACCAAAAGGCTAATTGAATTGCATCACGGATCGATAATTGCAAAGAGCGAAGAAAATATTGAAACGCGCTTTAGCTTTGTTTTACCAGCTGATGAACAGACGTATGTGCTTGAGAAGGCCAAAAAGATCGAATACGCAGAGGTTAAAGAAACAGTGTATGAAGAGCCGGAAACAATTATTGAAGGAGACTCAAAAAAAGTTATTTTGCTGGCAGAAGATGACATTGAGCTAAATAAATTTATCCGGAATGCGCTATCAGAACACTATAAGGTTATTACAACCTTCAATGGAAAAGAGGCCTTTAAAATTGCCAAAAATCAACTGCCCCACATTATTATATCGGATATCATGATGCCTGAGATGGATGGCATTTCCCTGTGCAAAGCGATACGAAAAGACGAACTGACATCGCACATTCCGATTGTACTGCTTACGGCGAAATCTGAAGCTGAGAATAAGATACTGGGATTTAAATATGGAGCCGACGAATACGTTGTAAAGCCATTTGAGCTTTCGGTATTAAAAGCCCGCATTCAAAACCTGATCCGACAAAGGATTGGCCTTCAGAAATACTACAAAAAAGCCATACCTGTTGCCTATAAATCTGAAAATGTCAATCAGTTTGAGATTAACTTTATGAAAAAGGTGGATCTTATCGTTGCCGAAAACTACAAACTTCCAGATTTCAATGTCTATCACCTTGCACAAAAAATGAACATGAGCCGCACCAGTTTTTATCGTAAATTTATGAGCATAACGGACAGCTCACCCAAGGATTACATCACTAATTTCAGAATTAATAAGGCAATTGAATTTATTGAGACCGGGCATGAAAGTTTTGGAGAGATTAGTTTTTTGTGCGGTTTCAGCAGCCAAAGTATTTTTTCAATTGCCTTCAAAAAGGTGAAGGGAATGACACCGCTTCAGTATAAGCGGTCAAAATAACCTCTTCGAACTCCTATTGGAACCAAAAAAACTAATTATCAGCAGAATAATTGCCTTCAAGTTCTATTCGTCAGGGATTTTCGGTATAGCATCTTGTTATTCATTTTGTAGCATCTCTGATAAATCATTGGGTTTCTTGCATCGAACTATACATATAGATTGAAACCAAAAATCCAATTCAAAGGAAAAATCATTCTCATACAAAAACTCTAGATTTTCAGGTTTGACTAACTAGTCGATCCTTAAAAACAAAATAAATCACTGGTTATCAACAGGTAGTGTGAATAAAATCCGTGATTTTAAGGTGTTTAATTGCAAGGTTATTAGTAAATTAGGGAAAAACCTTGCAGAAATTATGAAAGGAAAATTGCCTAATCAGGATCAAAGAAATTTATTCCGCTCCATACTCAAAGACATCATTAATCCTAAGCACGAACTGGCAATATTAGCACATCGTATTGATTGGCAATATTTTGAAGAAATCTTCAGCCCACTCTACTCTCATACAGGGCAGCCTGGGGTGCCTATACGAACGATGGTCGGCTTACTGTTGTTAAAAAGGATCTACAACTTAGGAGATGAAACGGTCATGGCGCAATGGGTTCAGAACCCTTACTTCCAATACTTTTGTGGCGAAGCAGAGTTTCAGTGGGAAGCACCGTGTGATCCATCCGACATGGTTCACTTCCGCAAACGCATTGGAGAAGAAGGGGCAGAAAAAATATTAGAGGCTTCCATTCAAACCAGAAGGGACGAGATTAGAAGCACCAATGATGTGCTGATTGACACAACCGCTCAAGAGAAAAATATCACCTACCCAACTGATGCAAAACTTCTGATAAAAGTAATTAAACGATGTAATAAGATTGCTAAA
>SWCA01008873.1_pt1 | contig 59838 bp, 50 predicted proteins | sample 4692961 | NCBI WGS metagenome assembly SWCA01 (sample SAMN10267275, study PRJNA491770) | bioreactor metagenome | isolation source: DHS bioreactor inoculated with | place: Japan: off Shimokita Peninsula | reverse complement strand
TTTTTTTTCATTGCATTCATGGCTGCTCTTGTATTATACTGCACTGCTGCTTTTTTTAAGGGTCCCATATAATTTAATATATGATTTATGCTTCCCTTTATTATATTTGTAGGCATAGATCCAAAATGATATCCAGCCATAGTATAATCAAAGTATTTTCTTATTCCATCATCTACATCAATATTTCCCTCATCATCTAGTATGTTTGCTTCTATTCCCATTAATATTTTAATATTTGGATATTTTATTTTTAGAGCATGTATCTCTTCTCTCATTTTAGGTATATCCTTATATTTTATGCCAAATCCTAGATGCTTATATCCATGATCCGATATTCCTATTGTTTTTAATCCTTTGGCTAGGGCAGCCTTTACATTATCTTCTATTGTTCCTTTGCCATGGCTATAAATGGTATGGGTATGATAATCCGCAACTACGTTCATACTATTTTCCCTTCTTCCATATCGTTCATTCTATAGATATCCAACGCTAAACTTATTTATAGCATTTTTGAGCGATTTTTAAATAACTATTTTCTCCTTCAATAATTCGTTATAAAAACAGTTATTTAACCTAAGCCAAAAAATGTTATAAATTAAGTTTTACACGTGGATATCTATATCTTTTTCTTACTCTTCTCCTATGATTTTAACCTCTTCTTCTAAAACCACTTGAAACTTATCATAAACTGTCTTTTTTACAACATCTAATAATTCTATTATATCCTTCGCTGTGGCATTTCCTAAGTTAACCACAAATCCAGAATGCTTTGGTGAAACCTGTGCATCTTTTAAAGTAAGTCCTTTTAGTCCTGCCTCTTCTATTAATTTTCCTGCAAAATATCCTACAGGTCTTTTAAAGGTACTTCCTGCACTAGGCATATTAATCGGCTGCTTTGTCGTTCTTTTTAAAGTTAAATCATCAAATATAGACTTTATGTCTTCATAATTTCCTTTATTCAATATCAATTGAACCTCTAAAACAATATATTTTTTCTCTGTTAATAAGCTTTTTCTATATCCAAACTTCATTTCTTCATTACTGCATTCAAATATATTTCCATCCATATCTAAAAGCTTAACAGCGTGAACAACATCCTTCATTTCTCCACCATAAGCTCCTGCATTCATTGCAATCGCTCCACCCAATGTGCCTGGAATTCCACTTGCAAATTCAAATCCAGCAAGGGCACACTTTAAAATATTTTTAGCAAGTTTTGATAGTAATATTCCAGATTGAGCTTTTACAATATTTTCATTTACCTCAAATTTACTAAAATTATCTGAAAGCTTAATTACAACGCCTCTTATTCCTCCATCTCTTACCAAAAGGTTCGATCCATTTCCCATTATAAAAAAAGGAATTTTTTCTTTATTTACAAGTAAAATTATATTTTTTAATTCCTCTTCATTTCGAGGAATTACTAAAAAATCTGCTGGTCCTCCTATTTTAAAAGAAGTGTGGTTTTTCATTAATTCATTTTCTAATACATCTTCTTTTTTTAATATTGTACATAATTTATCATAAACATGTTTTCTATCCATTTTTATTCCTCCTTGCTAAATAAAAGTATCATAACTTTAAGTATATAATTAAATCCATCCAAGGTCAAAAGAAAAAAGAGATACTTTATTATATAAAGTATCTCCTTAAAAAGTTATATTCATTAAGAATGTGGAAGGATGTAAACTAAAGAAAATTATTAATTTACACCTTTATTGTATCATATTGTATACAGTATGTAAATATTTTTTACTTCACTTTAAATTGGTCTATAGACCTTTCTAACCCATCTGCTAAAGTTTTTAAATCTTGGGCAAAGGAAGCGACCTGTTGTATAGATGCTAACTGCTCCTCTGTAGATGCAGAAACCTCTTGTGTAGCAGCAGATGTTTCCTGAGAAGAAGCGGATAGATTTCCTATTACCTGTATAATTTCATCCTTTTTATTTTCCATATCTTTATTCAAATCTTCGATTTTCTCAATGTTTTTCATAAATTCTTCTATTGATTTAGATATATCATCAAACACATTGTAGGTATCCATGACAGATTTGTTTTGCTCCTGTACAATGCTTTTTGTTTCATTCATTTCATTTACTGCATACTTAGACTTATATTGTATTCCATCAATAAGCTCTTTTATCTCTTTTGCCGCATTTCCAGATTCCTCTGCCAGTTTTCTTACTTCCTCTGCAACTACAGCAAATCCTCTTCCTTGCTCTCCTGCTCTAGCTGCTTCTATCGCTGCATTTAAGGCAAGAAGATTGGTCTGCTCTGCAATTTGTGTAATTGCCTGGGTGATAGCTCCTATTTTCTCTGACTGCTGATCTACTTCTAGTACCATTTTACTTACTGCTTGAGCAGAGTCTGCACTTTCTTTTGATTTTTTACTTAATACATTTACGGTTTCTAATCCCTTTTCATTTAATTGATTTATTTTTCTAGATACGTGATTTATATGCTGTGCAGAAGAAAGAACCGCTTCAATCTTTTCTGCAAGTTCTTCTACTTTTACGGCTCCCTCTTGTGTATCTTTTGCTTGGTCATTTGAAGTTCTTGCTATATCTTCTATAGCACTGGCTACTTCATTCGTTGCAATGCTTGTTTGATCTGTTATATTTGCTAAAGAAGAAGAGGAGTCTAAAACAATGTGAGAAGATGTTTTCACTTCTTTAATTAAATCATTAATGCTTTGAATCATAGTATTAAAGCTTTTTCCTAAATCTTCAAATTCATCTTTAGAGTTAATTTGTGCATTTACTGTTAAATCTCCTTCAGCAGCTTTACCAAAGGTTTCTTTTAATATATTTAAAGGATTCGTTATGCTTTTTGAAATAAAATAAGAAACAAGGATGGCAACTAAAATAGCAATTAAAGTACTATATAAAATAAAGGTTTTTATAATATTCGTATCCGCTACTAGTTCATCTAATTCCATTATCCCTAATATCTTTAGCCCTAGTGCTTCCTCTGTTGTAAAGGCTGCAAAGTTATTTTTTCCTTTCTGAGTAAACTTTAAAAAGCCTTCCTCTTTCCCTTGTACATCCTTCCAAATATCTAGCTTTGTAATCATATCACTTCCTATATAATTTTTTTCTGGGTGAGCTAGAAGGATTCCATTCATGGTTGTTAAGGCTACATACCCTTTTCTGCCTATCTTCATACTAGATATTTGAGAAGACAAATAAGCTAAATCCACATCTGCGGCTATCACCCCTAAAACCTGTCCCTCTTTTATAATTGCTTTTGTTACAGTAATAGTCATCTCTCCAGTTTGTGCATCCACATAAGGCTCTGTCCAAGCAATTTCTCCATTTTTTTCTACTGCCTTTTGATACCAAGGTCTGTTTGTTGGATCAAAACCATCTGGAAGATCTATATTCGGGTAGATGTACATTTCTTTATTAGAAGAAGCAAAATAAGAATGTACTACATCTTCATTATTTTTTTGATGGCTTTTTAATAGATTAACGGCTACTTCCTTATTTACGCCTGATCCATCATATAGATTACTTGTTGGACTTATTTTTTCAAATACAGGGTTATCGGATAAAATCTTTACTTGTATTTCTAATCCTTCAAAATATGAATTCAATACAGTCTCTACTACGCCTATTGCTTGTATGCTGGTTGTAGATAGTTTTTTTTCTAAAATATCAAAAGATTTAAAATAAGAAAGACCTCCTAATAAAAACAATGGAATAATAATTACAGAAATTAATATTCCGATGAGCTTTGCTCTCATACTACACCTTCTATTCTTTCTTTCCCCTCTTTTTTTCATTTCTTCTTCCTCCAAATTCTGTCTTAATACATAATTTTTAACCATACTTATTTTATTTTATCAAATTTTGTCATGAAATCAATATCTTTAAAATAATTTAGAATACTCTTAAAAATACTTTATTCTTTATAAATTACCTCTGATAACTAAAATAAACTTTATTTTACTATTTCTGTTTCGCTCTTTTCTTTTTGTCTATTTGGCAAGATATAGCATATATAATATACCACAGGAACAACAATTCCTCCACCTACTATATTTCCTAAGGTAACAGGAAGTAAATTCTTTATAAAAATTTCTCCCCAACTCGCTGATAGCCCTAAAAATTTTGCCATAGGAATAAAAAACATATTGGCAACACTATGCTCATATCCAGATAGAACAAATAGCATAATAGGAAACCAACAAGCAAATATTTTTGAGACTACATCTTGTGCTGCTGTTGCCATCCATACAGCAAGTACAACCATTATATTACAAAGTATACCTCTTAAAAAAGCCACTTCAAAAGTCAAACCAAGCTTTCCTTTTGCTATGCCTATGGATAGATCTGCTGCTGCATCTTTCAATAATCCGCATCTATATAAAATAAATGCCAATGCTACAGAGCCAATGAAGTTTCCAATATATACAAAAGTCCAATTTTTTAAAACTCCTTTTAATGTTATTTTTTTATCCATAAAAGCTAAGGTCATCAGGTTATTTCCTGTAAATAATTCTGCTCCTGCCATAACTACAAGCATAAGTCCTACTGGAAATATGCAAGCCCCCATAAATTTCATCAGTCCGATGTCTATATTCTTCAATGTCTGCATAACTACAATATCTCCATAGGCACCAAATCCAATGAACATTCCAGCAAAAATTGCCAAGAGCACCGTTCTTCCTATAGGTAGATTTGCTTTTCCTATGCCTCCCTTTATTGTCGCTTCAGCTACTTCAGCCGGTACCAAATACCTCTTTTCCATAAAAACTCCCCCTTTTTTGTTTTCCCCATAAATTCTCTCGTTATCATCCTAACCCCTCATTATGATAACGTTTTCCAATCTCTTAATGCATTTTTTTATCCATTAAGTATGTATATTTATTCACATTTATTTTATCATGCTAGCTCAATTTCTTCAATGAATTTTGTTTAAATTTTATCAATTTTCTCTATTTTTATTTTAGACTAAATATTCTATTTTTATATGATATAATACAAAAGGAATGATCATAATGGAGGTTAAGGATGAAAAAAAACATTTTATTCGCGATACTCTTTCTAGGAATATTTTTTCCTATTTATGGAGAAGAAAACGTAAAAACCTATACAGAAACTGCTACTGTTTTAGCCATTGAAGAAACAATTGATGCAAATTATGCAGAGGATGGTATGGAAAAACAATATGTTAAGCTCGAAATTACCAGTGGAAAATATAAAAACAAAGTGATTAAAACGTGGAATACCTTATCTGGAAGTGATGCTTATGATTTTAAGGTGAAAAAAAATGATAAAATTATTGTTGTCATAGAAGAAAAAGAAGAAGAAAACATCGAAGTTTTTATATCCGATTATGCAAGGCAAGATTATATTTTTTATCTATGCATTCTTTTCATTTTTTTAATCCTAGCCATTGGAAGAAAAAAAGGAATTAAATCTGTTATTACTTTAGGTATTACTATTTTTTCTATATTAAAAATACTTCTTCCGCTTATATTAAAAGGTATCAATCCTATTTTTATTACCATTGCAGTTTCCATATTTATCACCATTGCTACTTTATTTATTGTTTCAGGCATTAACAATAAAAGTATTGCTGCCATTATTGGTACAACAGGAGGTGTAATTACTGCTGGAATTCTATCCTACTATATAGGTAGCAAGGTAAGATTAACAGGTCTTAGTAGTGAAGAAGCTGTAATGCTATCTACTCTTGGGGAAGGTTTTTCTCTTGATTTTAAAAGTCTTTTATTTGCAGGAATTATTATGGGTGCTTTAGGAGCAGTGATGGATATTGGCATGTCTATTGCTTCTTCTATCGAAGAGATACATAAAGCAAATCCTTCTTTATCTAAAAAAGAATTGTTTGCTTCGGGAATGAATGTAGGAAGAGATATAATGGGAACCATGACCAATACCCTTATTCTTGCTTATACAGGAAGCTCTATCCCCCTTCTTTTATTATTTATGTATCACGAACCCTCTATTATAAAAATAATTAATTTAGATATTATTGCTACAGAAATAATCCGCTCTTTAACAGGAAGTATTGGACTGATCGTAACCATTCCTATCACCGCCGGAATATCCAGTCTTCTCATTAAAAAGTCTTCTTTATAAAATTTCATCGCATATTTTAAAAGCCATGGGGGATTAATAATTTAATCCCCCATGGCTTTTACTTATTTTTCACAATTCATCTACTATTTTCATTATATTGTTTTTTGTATACAAATCGATAGCATTTGTATTATAATTATACTTATCGTTTTATTTTGTTATATTTTGAAGTATTTTGAGAAAGGAGATTTATTTATGGATAGTAAGAATTATTTAACCCCTGATGAAATTGCAAGAACCACCATACAAACGGGTATAAAGAAATCAAAGTTGACCCCCATGAAGCAATTTCTATTAGGTCTTTTAGCTGGAGCATTTATTGCTTTTGCTGCAGAAGGATCCAATATGGCTGCATTTAATTTATTTGCAAATCCAAATACTTATGGTCTTGGTAAAGCCATGGCAGGCTCTATTTTTGGAACAGGATTAATGCTTGTTTTATTAGCAGGAGGAGAGCTTTTCACTGGAAACACCCTCATGACCATGGCCTTATTAGAAGGACAATTGAAGATAAGGAAAATGCTTCGAGGTTGGTTTTTTGTTTATTTAGGAAACTTCATAGGATCTATTCTGATTGCTTATATGATGGTACAATCCGGATTGTTTCATAGTGGAGGAAATGTTCTTGGTGGCGTAACAATAAAAATCGCTTCTTATAAGGTTTCTCTTCCCTTTATGTCTGCATTTTATTTAGGAATTATGTGTAACTGGCTTGTTTGCCTTGCTGTTTGGCTTGCTTATGCTGCAAAGGATATGGCAGGAAAAATTCTTGCTATATTTTTCCCAATATGGCTTTTTATTACCTCTGGCTTTGAACATAGCGTTGCAAACATGTATTATATCCCTGCTGGAATATTAGCAAAAGGAAACATAGAGTGGGTAAAAGCTTCTCATCTTTCTACAGAAAGCTTAAATGCACTAAACTGGAGCACCTTCTTTATAAACAATCTTATCCCTGTAACCCTTGGAAATATAGTTGGTGGGGCATTGTTTGTGGGCACTGTATATTGGTTTATTTATATCCGAAAAGACAAAGAAAACATATAACTAAAAAAGTCCCGATTCTTTCATCGGGGCTTTTTTATTCTATTCATCTACCTCACCAAATTGACTTATAGGCCAAACTCTACACACGACTTTTCCTTCTATTTGCTTGTAGGATATGCACCCTAAATCTCGACTATCTAAGCTATTTTCTCGATTATCTCCCATGACAAATAAATTTTCTTTTGGTACTTTTATGGGAAATTCTATCTCTCCTTTAAAAGTATCTCCTTTTACGTAAGATTCTTCTAATATTTCTCCATTAATATATACTTTTCCATCTTTTATATCAATGACATCATTTGGCATTCCTATTACTCTTTTTACCAATCTTTTTTGAGATTCATTGTGATGAATTTTATCCAAATAATCTTTAACCACAAGTCCTACTTTACTTCCCCAAAACCCATCCGGAAGATCTTCTTTTATAAAAATAATAATATCTCCTCGTTTTGGTGCGCCTAATTTATAGCTTAGTTTTTCCATGACCAGTTTTTGTCCTTCATATAAAGTATTTTCCATTGAATGCTGGCGAACTTCTGTTAGTGCAAAGGCTTCACTTCTCACAAATAGGGCAATGATAAAAGCAATAGCAAATGTAGTGATCATCTCCTGTATTTCTTTAAAATGAATTTTCTTATTTCCTATTTTCATCTCCTTCATCTCCTTCGTCATTTTAGTATTGATCTTTTAAAAAAGCGGTATTATCCTTTTAGTGTAATACAATTTTTTCCATATTTCAACATGGATTTTGTATCCCTTTTTTCTAAAAATTCAAGAATACATATTATTTTAAAATTTTCTTTAAAATATTTAACTTTCCGTCATGATAAGGAGGATACATTTCTTTTAGGTTAAATTTTGTTGTTTTTTTCATCACACTCTTTTTATGGGAAAATACATCAAAGCTATATTTTCCATGATAAGAGCCTATTCCACAAGTCCCTACTCCGCCAAAAGGGATATAAGGAGAAGCAACATGAGATAAGGTATCATTAATACATCCTCCTCCAAAGGATATACTTCTTATCACTTTCTCTTTTATCTTTTTATTTTCCGTAAATAAGTATAGTGCTAATGGCTTTGGTCTTTCATTAATCATTTGAATAATACTATTTAAATCTTCATATTCTATAATAGGAAGAATAGGACCAAATATTTCATCTTCCATTATGGGATCTTCCCAATTTACTTCATCTATAATAGTAGGTCCAATATATAAATCCTCCTTATTATATTCCCCTCCTATTACTACTTTATTTTTATCTATAAGGTGAATTAAACGATTAAACGCCTTTTCATTTACAATTTTTCCATAATCTTTGCTTACAGAAGGATTTTCTCCATAAAATGTTCTTATTGTTTGCTTTATTTTTTTTAATACCTCTTTTTTTACATTTTTATGCACCAATAAATAATCTGGTGCTACACAGGTTTGTCCTACATTTAAAAACTTTCCCCATACCACTCTTTGAGCTGCAATATCTAAGTTTGCACTTTCCTCTATAATACAAGGACTTTTTCCTCCAAGCTCTAAGGTAATAGGAACTAAATTTTTACTTGCCGCCTCCATCACGATTTTTCCAACCTTTATGCTTCCTGTAAAAAATATATAATCAAAAGGAGCATGAATTAAAGAAGAAGTAGTTCCTACTCCTCCTTCTATTACGCTGATATATTTTTCATCAAATTTTTCTTTTATCATATTTTTTATTATATTGGAGGTATAGGGTGTATTCTCTGATGGTTTAAGTACCATACAATTACCCGATGCCATGGCACCTATTAGGGGCTCTATCAAAAGCTGAAAAGGATAATTAAAGGGTCCAATAATCAGTACGGTTCCATAAGGCTCAGAATAAATGTAGCTTTTTGCTCCAAAATGAATAAAAGGTGTTTTTACCTTTTTTACTTTTGCCCAAGATTTTAGATGCTTCATCATATAACGAATGCTGTCTAATACATATCCAATTTCTGTGGCATATGCCTCAAAAGAGGGCTTTCCTAAATCTTCATACAAAGCTTTTATCAAATCTTCTTCTCTTTCTTTTATGGAATTTTTTAACTTTCTTAGCTGATCTAATCTAAAGGAAATAGATTTTGTTTCTCCCCTATAAAAATAATTCTTATGTACTTTTAATATTTCATTTATACTTTTGTTCATTTTTTTTCTCCTTTAAAAACATAAAATAGGATATACTGTCATTGTACCCTATTTAAGAGCATATTTCCCGAGAAATAATTCCTTTTCATCTTTATTTTTATACAGGATCCTATAAATATCCTTTCTATTTTTAAAATAAAGTATCATGTCCTATATAACAAACTATATTGTTTTCTAAAAATAAATCTTGTATTTCCTCTAATTTTCCTATAGAAATACTTTCTTCCTCCTTATATTTATATTTTTTCCCTAATTGACTCCATTTTGGTGCTCCTAATCGATGAAAAGGAAGTATATTTATTTCTACTAAATTGTTTTTTTCATGAATTGAATCATGTCTATTATATTTTCATAGGTATCATTGTATTCTCTTATCACAGGCATTCTTAATACCAATCTACCTTGCCAATTGTAATGAACTAAGGCCTGAATATTTTTTAAAATCAAATCATTATACACCCCTGTTTTTTCTTTATGCTTTTCTCTATTCATTTGTTTTACATCAATAAAAGCAAAATCTATATACTTCATTCCTTCTAAAAATGTATCTGTATCCATATAAGCTGTCGTTTCTATTGCAGTATGAAAATAGTTTCTTTTACATTCCTTTAAAGCTTCTATTAAAAATTCCGTTTGGACAAAAGGTTCTCCACCGCTAAATGTAACGCCTCCTTCTTTGCTCCAAGAATGACTATCTCTATTTAATACTTTTATTAACTCCTTTATACCATATTCTTTCCCACAAATCTTTAAAGCATGATAATAACATACATTAGCACATGCAAAACTTGTACAGTTTTTGCATATTTCAAAATTTAATTTTACCTCATCCTCAAAATTTATTGCCTCATAAGGACATATATCTTTACAAATCTTGCATCCCCTTGTATATTTGCACCCCGTTTCACTAAACATAATCTGTTTTTTTGAACTCCAGCTTTCTGGGTTTGCACACCATTCGCAAGACAAAGGACATCCCTTCATGAAAACAGTGGTTCTACTTCCTGGTCCATCATGGATAGAAAAACTCTATATGTCAAATGACATTCCTTTTCTATTCTTATCCATATCTCACTCCTCCTATAAACCTACCATAAAAATTTAATTTATACTATTTTTATGCAACAGCAGCTTTGATTCCTTAACAAAAAAATAGTATAAATTAATATTCCATAAAATTATTTTATATATTTTTAACTCTATAAATGCTTTAATATATAAAAAAATAAGGGTATATAAGAATTCATGAATTCTTATATACCCTTATTTTTTTTATATCCTTACTTTTCAATTCTCTCTTTTTCTTCCATTTTAAATTTTCCTATTTCTTCATTTAAAGATTCTGCTAATTTATTCAATTCTGTAGCGAGGGTAGACACCTGTGCAACAGCACCACTTTGCTGCTGCATAGATGCACTCACTTCTTGGGATGCTGCCGCAGTCTCCTCTGATACAGAAGAAATGTTTTGTATCGATGCTACTATATTATCCTTGTCTATATTCATGTTATTTAGAAATTCTGTTATGTAATCAATCTTTTCAGTAATCTTATTTATAGATTTATTTATATCTTGGAAGAAATGATTCACTTGTATCACTGCTTGTGATTGCTCTAAAGATCGATTCTTTACTTCTTTCATTATTTCTACATTTCTACTGCTTTCATGTTGTATATCCACTATTATTTTCTTTATTTTATCTGCTGAATTACTTGAATCTTCTGCAAGCTTTCTCACTTCATCTGCTACTACTGCAAATCCTTTTCCTGCTTCTCCTGCACGTGCAGCTTCTATAGACGCATTTAGTGCTAATAAATTAGTTTGCTCTGATATGGAACCAATAGCACCTACAATAGCCCCTATATTCTTAGATTTCTTTTCTAATTCATTGATTGCTTCTTCTATTCGTTCAGTAGAATCTCCATTCATTTTTGTTTTTTCTTGTAATTCCTCTACTACCTTAACCCCTTGTTTATTGGCGTGAATCACCTCTTGTGCTGCATTTAACATATCTTTGCTATTCATTAGTAATTCATCAAACTTGCTATCTAAATTTACAGCTACTCCTGCTCCCATTTCCGCATCGGATGCCTGTTCGCTTGCTCCTTTGGCTATTTCTTCTACTGTTTTTGCAACCTCATCTACTGATACGCTTACCTCATACGCTGATTGTGCTAGGTTATTTGAAGATTTAGATAAGAGAGCACTTATATTTGTAGATTTTAAAATTAACTGCTTTATATTATCTACCATGGTGTTAAATTTTAAAGAAATTTCACCAATCTCATCATCAGAATCTAGCTTAAGTCTAAATCCTAAATCGCCCTGAGAAACAACAGTTAATCCCTCTAATATATACGGTACATTTTTTAAAAGCTTTTTTGTAAGAAAAAATATGGCTAAACTTAAAAGTATGCATGTAATTATATATACCATCATTACAATATATCTTATTTTTTTTATGTAATTCATTATATACGCGTTATCTATGGTCATCCCTACAGACCAGCCATTGTTTCTTATTGGATGATACGAAATATATTTAGTTATTCCGTTAAGATCATACTTTCCTATCCCCGTTTCTCCACTAATCATTTTTTTCCCAATTCCATCGATTTCATCTGACATACCCAAAATTTTTTCTTTTAAAATTTTATTTTTATCTGGATGATACACGTAAGATCCATCTTGATCCAAAAGTACTGGATAGCTATTTTGTCCAATTTTATATTTTCCCATTATTTCAGATAATTTATCTATAGAAATATCAATGGCGGTAGCCCCTATAGATTTTTCATTTTCAAAAATAGGAGTAACTGCGCTTACCACTAATGCGCCTGTAACCAAATCAACATAAGGGGAAGTAATAATGGTTGCTTTCTTCTCTACTGCTGTCGTATACCAAGCTCTAGATAATAAATTAAAGTCTGGGCTAACCTCATAATTTCTATCTTCACTAATAAAACTATTATTATCTTCTAGCCCTATATAGACCAATCCTAAGTCACTATCTGATTTTTTAATATTTTGCAGTGTCTTTAATATCATCTCATAGCTTGGAAGCTGTTTTACTGCACTTCTATCATATACTCCCTTCGCGTCTTTCACATAACTTATAATATTTTCTGTATTTGCCATAACTTCAACAATGGATTCTTTTTTAGTAAAGAAATTTTCTATTTCTAAACTAATTTTTTCTGATTGAGTAGAAATATCCTTCATTACTAAATCTGTTACAATATTGCTGACTCTATTATTAATAATCATTCCAGACAATATAAAGATGACAATCATTAATCCAGTGACGCCTGTAGACATTTTTTTTGCTATGCTAGCTTTCATGAACTTCCTCCTTTTTTAAGATAAACGATTTTATACTACCCACTATTTTATTTCTATCTGCCTTTTTCAATCATTTGTTTTTTACCCAGTTTGAAATTACCTTAATCATTTTAACATTCTATAAATTCATATTTTTTTATCTAATTAAAATCTTCTAACATTACAGGAGCAGCTTAATCTAAATATATCTTTTCTCCTTTTATAGTTAATAAAATAAAGTTTTATTAAAAAATATACTTATTTTACAACTGTACATGTATTCTGCTGAGTGGTATTATAAAATTAACTTATCTTATGCAAACGTTTTTGTTTTATTTATTTTTTTGTAAGGAGTGTTGCACTTGAAAAAAATACTTTTAATTGCTACAGGAGGAACCATCGCTTCCTCAGAAAAAGGAAACGGTTTAGCTCCCTCTTATGATGCAAATGCTTTACTAAAACCCATACCTGAAATACATGATTTATGTAGTATTACAGGAAAGCTCATTATGAACATAGACAGCACCAACATGCATCCAAGATTTTGGGTTGACATTGCAAAAACCATATATGATCACTATCATGATTATGATGGATTTGTGGTTACTCACGGAACAGATACCATGGCATATACTGCAGCAGGTTTATCTTATATGCTCCAAAACATAAAAAAACCTGTTGTATTAACAGGTTCCCAATTTTCTATTGAAGCAGTAGGAACAGATGCAAAACAAAATATAGGAGATGCCATAAGATTTTCTCTTGAAGATATAGCTGGTGTGTTTATTGCTTTTGATGGAAAAATAATTAATGGAACAAGAGCAATGAAAATAAAAACCAAAAGCCTAGATGCTTTCATCAGTGTGAATTATCCTTATATTGCAAATATAAAGCATGGAAAAATCAATTATAACACCTATGTTTCAAAGGAAACCTATGTAAATACAGGTAAAGAGTTTATCTTTCATTCTTCCTTATGCACAGATGTATTTGTATTAAAGCTTTTTCCAGGTATGGATCCTAAAATATTTGATTATGTCAAAAAAGAATACAAGGGTATCGTCATTGAAAGTTTTGGAATTGGAGGTATTCCTTTTGAAAACTACAACATCACTGGTAAAGTAAAAGAACTCGTAGACGCAGGAGTAGCCGTTGTTGTTACTACCCAATGTCTAGAAGAAGGAATTGATTTAAATGTCTATGAAGTCGGAAAAGAACTTGCTAAAAACCAAATCATTTATGCAGAAGATATGAACACAGAAGCAATCGTTGCTAAACTCATGCTATCCCTTGGAAAATCAAATAATATCAATGAAGTGAAAAAAATCATGGAAACACCAATAATGGATGATATGAAGGTAAAAAAAACCATTGAAATGCCCGTTATAAAAAATATTAGTTCTTAATAGAAATGAAAGTTATAGAAATTTCTATAACTTTCATTTCTATTTTTGCTTTTTAATCATACGATTCCTTTAAATCAAGATTAATCTTTAGCTTTTGAATATTAACTAATACAATGGAACATACCACTAGGATAATCCCTATAAGCTTCACCCCCCAGATGATTTCTTTAAAAACAATAAATGAAATCATAACAGAAACAACAATTTCTAAAGAAGAGATGATCCCTGCTTTTGAAGCCTCCACCTTATAAGATAGACCAAAGATGTATAGTATATAAGAAAGAACAGATGGGATAAGTGCAAATACAAGCAAAATCATCACTAAAGGAAAGCTGTATTGTACCTTTAATAAAGCAAGAGGCTTAGAAAATGGAATCAAAAACATCCATCCAAATCCAAAGCTATATAAAATTACCGTTAATGGATGATAATCATCTACAATCGCTTTACTAAAAATAGTAACAAGAGCATAAGTAAAGCCTGCACCAATTCCAATGAGAATTCCTGCTAAGTCCATCTTTAAAATTCCTAAATTTCCTCCTGTGACGGTCAAGAAACACCCTATTACACATAGTATAAGGGCACTTACTTTTCTTTTATTAAGCATTTCTTTATAAATAATCCTTCCCATAATAATTAAAAAAATAGGTGCTGTATATAGTAATACAACAGCAGTAGCAATAGTTGTTTTCTGTATTGCTTGAAAATATAAGATATTAAAAAGAGCCTGTGAAAAAAAACCAATTAAAGCCGTGTATTTTATTCCTCTTTTATCTATTTTTAATAGATTTTTATCCTTAAAAAAAATAAGAAAAAGAAGTATCCAAAAAGCAAAAAATAATCTACAAAAAACAACTAATTCTGGTGGAAAATCATATTTAAAAAGCAAATTCCCAAACAAACCTAAGGTTCCCCACAAACTTCCAGCAAGAGCAATCATTAAATACCCTTTTTTCTGACTATCCACAAACTGTCACCTCTCCATTTAATCTAAATTTTACCCTCTATTACATTAGCAATAATCATACCAATAAAATATTCATTTTTTCTTTGTTTTTATTTTATTGCTTTTTTTCATACTCGGTTTTTTATTGATATTCCTATATCCTAAGTATGTGCATAAGCATCCCTTGTACTTAAAAAAGTGCTATTTTTTATATCTTCTTTTAATCAAAGTCATATTCGACTCAATACCGTTCTTCAATAAGTCTTTTCAGACTTATAGTAACCCCTTGTCTGTACTATAATTTCCATTATGTGGTTATAATCAAGTCATTTATAACTTAAATTCATTGCATCTTTCCTTCATCTGTACTATAATTACGTTGGAATAAAAAAGGAGGATCTCTTACTTTGGAAAGAAAAAATACAGAAAATTTTTATAGAAATATCCTAGAAGCTTCACATGATGAAATATTCGTAACAGATGGAGAAGGAAATACCATTTATTGCAATAAAACTTTCGAAAAACATTATGGCGTAAAACCATCGGATATGCTCGGCAAAAAAGTTTCTTATTTAATCGATAATGGATATATCGATCAATCTCCTATCCCGGTTGTACTAGAAAAGAAAAAACAAATTACCCTTGATCAAAAAACTTCTACAGGAAGAGCTTTAGTTTTAACTGCTACGCCTATTTTCGATAAAGAGGGCAACATTGATTATATCGTAGAAAATTGTAGAGACATTACAGAAATTGAACAGCTTAAATATAATTTAGAAAAAACAAAAAAGCAATTAGAGAAATATAAGATAGAAGTACAAGCTTTAAGAGAAAAAGAATTGAATGCAGACGAAATTACTTTTAAAAGCCAAAAACTAAAATCTGTATTTAAAACCATTGATAGAATTTCTAATGTGCATGCTTCCATACTTCTTTTAGGTGAGTCTGGTACGGGTAAAACCTCTATTGCACAATATATTCACAAAAAAAGTACTCGCAAAGAAGGTCCCTTTATTACCATAAACTGCGCTACTATTCCCTCTCACTTATTAGAGTCAGAGTTATTTGGATATGCACCTGGAGCTTTTACAGGAGCTAAGAAGAATGGAAAAATCGGATTGGTTGAACTAGCAGATGGAGGTACTTTATTTTTAGATGAAGTGGGTGAAATCCCATTAAATCTTCAATCTAAATTTCTTGAACTTATTCAAGAACATCGTTTCACACCTGTAGGGGATATTAAATCAAAGTATATTGATATGCGCATTATCTCTGCAACCAATCAAAATTTAGCTGAACTTGTGAAGGAAAAAAAATTTAGAGAAGATTTATATTATCGGTTAAATGTTATTAATCTTGAAATTCCTCCTTTAAAAGAAAGGCCTGAAGATATAAAGGATTTAATAAGCTATTTTCTAGAAAAATATAATTTGAAATATCATACTTTTCATGAATTTTCAAAAGAAAGCAAGGATATACTTCTTCAGTATTCTTGGCCTGGAAACATAAGAGAGCTTCAACATATGGTGGAACAACTTGTTGTAACTATTCCTAAAAAAATAATAAAACCTTATGATCTACCAAGATATATTCATCAAAGTTCTTCACTGTTTATTCATGAAAATTATTCTTTTATTTCTCTCGATGCTGCACTAGAGGAAGTGGAAAAAAGGTTAATTTTAAATGCTTACAAGCAGTTTAAAAGTTCTTATAAAGTTGCAAATGCCCTTTCTATTTCTCAAACAAAGGCAAATCGATTAATTCGAAAGTATACAGCATGCAAATAAAGTCCCAATATTGGGACTTTATAAAAAAAATTATTGAATATGCGCTACAATATTATTTACCCATTTCTTCGATGCAACTCGTATAAATCCGATGATTCCTTTTACAATTTCCTCACAGTACACTAAAAATACAATAATGTAAATAGGGTAATGAAGCTTTGCTCCTATAAAAGCAAAGGGAACGCCTATAAGCCAAACAGATGCAGTTTCTAAAATGAGAGCAAATCGATTATCGCCTCCACTTCTTAATATCCCTATTACCAGTATAATATTATAGGTTTTTAATGCCATAAATACAGATAATACGGTTAGTATTTTTGTTACATCTTTATACAAATCATTTGAAATATTAAATAAGGATAATACTAATGGAATACAGATATATAAAACAATTCCAATAAGTCCTCCTACTAAGAATCCTAAAACAGAAAACTTTTTGGCGTATTCCACTGCCGTATCTTCTTTATTCCCTCCGATTTCATTTCCAAGCATAATGGCACAGGAGTTTGCAAGACCCATAGAAACCACCATGAAAAAGTTTTGAATGGTGTTTGTAATTTGAGTTGCTGCAATTGCGCTTGTTCCTACCTTAGCAAATGCGATAGAATACATGACCATTCCAAGTGCCCAAAAAGCATCATTTAATATTACGGGTATGGATTTTTTATAGATGGTCTTTACAAATTCAACAGAAATATCTTTTATATCTTCTAATCTTACTTTTAGAGGATGTTCTTTGCTATATACAAACCCTACTATAATAATCATCTCTATGGTTCTAGCTACCAAAGTTGCAAGAGCTGCTCCAGATACCCCCATGGCAGGAAATCCTATCTTTCCAAATATAAATATATAATTAAGAGATGCATTGATTATAATAGATACACCGCTTACTGCCATGGGAAGTACAGCTTGGTTAATACTTCTACAGCTAAAGCCATAGGCAAAGCTTATGGCCGTAATAGGGTAGCTTATACATACTATCTTTAAATAGTCCTTGGCAAAGTTTACTACTATTTTATCTTTTGTAAACATATGAATAATTGCATCTGATCCAAAAACTACAGCCATCAAAAAGATAAAACTTAGCGCAATTCCAGATAATATTCCTATTCCAAGGGTCTTTCTTATATTTTTTTCATCCTTCTTTCCCCAAAACTGGGCAATAAACATAGATGCTCCACTATTAATTCCAAATACCATAATCATAAATAGGAAAAATACTTGATTGGCAATTCCAACAGATGCAATTTGTACCTCTCCTAATCTTCCAATCATCACTGTATCAATCATATTTAAGGAAGATGTAATTAAATTTTGTAGCGCAATGGGAACCGCTAAGTAAAACATGGATTTATAAAATTGTTTATCTTGTATTTTATTTATGGTCATATTCTTTTACCTCTTTTTATATATAATTCTATCTCAATCTATATTATACAATAAAATGATGTTAGTAAAGTACTAACATCATTTTATACAAATAAAGAAAAGAATGTCCTAAGTTATTATATAAATTCATATAAATTTATTGTATAATTTATATAATATTATTTTCAGAATTTATTTTTTTTTCAAAAATCATTTCATATTAAGTATATGGAGGTTACTTTAATGTATATGCCCACTATAGAAAATGAAGTATTAAAATCTTTTTATCATGTTTTATCTTATTTACCAAGCTTATTTGATGATGATGCAGCATTTGGTGTTTCTGATACAGAGAGATACCTTAAGGTATTAGATGGAGAAATTTTAAAGACAAATATAAAAGATGGAGACTATATGAAAAGAGGAGATACGGCTTTAGAAGCAATACAAACTGGAAAAATCATCGTAAAGGATATTCCAAAAGAGGTGTATGGAATTCCTTTTAAAACACTTGCTATTCCTGTTAAAGATAAAGGAAATATCGTAGGGGTTTTATCTATTGGAAAAAGTATTGAAGTAAGAAATGAGGTTTTAAATTTTTCTAAAAATCTATCCACTTCTATAGAAGAAATAGATGGTATTATTCATCATTTGTTTGAAAATATAGAAAAGGTTTTACAATTTAATGAAGAGGTTTTGGCAACTTCCGAGGAGGCAAACGAAAGTGTAAAAGATACAGATGGAATATTAAAGTTCGTTCAAAGCATTTCTGGTCAAACCAATATGCTCGGATTAAATGCTTCTATTGAAGCTGCCAGAGCTGGAGAATTCGGAAGAGGATTCAGTGTTGTTGCAGAGGAAATCAGAAAGCTTGCTAATTCTAGCAGCGAATCCATCAAAAAAATCGATGATGTCTTAAAAGCAATCATTGACTCCATTGAAAATATCAATGGAAATATAAAAGAAGGAAATGTAATTTTTAAAGAACAGGTAAATAGCTTCTCTCAAATTATATCTAGTATTGAAAATTTAAGTGCCATGGCGAAAAAATTAGAAGATTTGTCCTATAAACTTTAAAAGCGGATGAAAATTTCACCCGCTTTTTTTATTTATGCATTTGCTTTTTCCTTACACTCCATTCCTTTTTCAAGAGCTTTTATATTTAAATCAATGAATTTTTCTTTTACATTTTCTGCTACAGCTTTTTTCCAATCTGCACTCTCAACATTTAACGCTTTTACAAGCCCACCTAGCATTACAATGTTTTGTGCCTTTATATTTCCTAATTTTAAAGCTTCTTCCGCTGCATGAAGTATAGTTACATTCTCAAATTTTTCTTCTACTTTTTCAATTACCTTTTCTGGATAAGTTTCTTTTCCAGAAAGTACGGTAGCAGAAGGAATAGCATAATCATTGATTACAATTTTTCCATTTGGCTTTAAATAATCAATCCATCTTAGTGCTTCTATTTTCTCAAAAGCAACAATTACATCTGCTTGCCCTTTTCCGATGATAGGAGAATATACCTTTTCTCCATAACGAACCTGTGTTGTTACGCTTCCGCCTCTTTGTGCCATTCCGTGAACCTCTGACATTTTCACATCATATCCTGCATCAATGAGTCCAGCAGAAAGTATTTTAGAAGCCAATATGATTCCTTGTCCCCCAACTCCAACAAATAGAACGTTTTTTATTTCCTTCATGATTATTCACCTACCCTTTCAATTGCATCAAACGGACAAATTTGAGCACATACAGAACATCCTACACACATAGTTGGGTCAATATAGGAATATTCTTTCATAGAAAGTGCTGGACATCCACATTTTGTACACATTTTACACTTTTTACACTTTTCTTCATTTACTTTATAAGTTTTTACACTGCAATCAAATTCCTTTTTATCTTCTTCACTTAATCTTTTTAGAACACAAGGCCATTTTGTAACGATTACCATAGGCTCTGTTGCTTCTAAACCTTCATTTATCGCTTCTTCTGTCTCTTTTAAATCAAGAGGATTAATCACGCTTACTTTGTTTACACCGATAGATTTACAAAGATTAGGAATGTCTATTACATGAGTTTTATCTCCCATTAAAGTATATCCCGTTCCTGGATTTTCTTGATGTCCTGTCATTCCTGTAATTCTATTATCCAGTATAATAGCAAGAGAATTTCCTTTGTTGTAAACCACATCGATTAAGCTTAATAATCCAGAGTGAAAGAAAGTTGAGTCTCCAATTACACTCACTACCTTTTTATCTACACCATGTTTTTCAAAGGCTTTTTGTGCACCATGACCAGAGCTAATGGATGCACCCATACAAATACAAGTATCCATAGCATTTAAAGGCTCTGCACTACCTAATGTATAGCATCCTATATCTCCTGTAATCATCACATTTTTCTTTTTAGATAAAGCATAGAATAATCCTCTATGTGGACATCCTGCGCATAAGGTTGGGGGTCTATTTATAACCTCCTCTTTTAAAGCTTCTGCACTTGCTGCTGCTTCACTTTCTATACCTAAAAGTGCCTTTGCAATAATATCTGGATTTAATTCTCCAATTCTAGAGATTTTTTCTTTTCCAATACAATTAATTCCTCTTGCTTTTAATTGTTCTTCTATATATGGCTCTAATTCTTCTATTACATATAATGTCTCTACCTCTTTAGCAAATGCTTCTATTTTTTCAAATGGAAGCGGATGGGTAAATCCTAGTTTTAGATAGGATACATTCTCTCCAAAGACTTCCTTTGCATATTGATAAGCTATTCCTGAAGTGATAATTCCTATTTTCTTATCATTCCATTCTACTCTATTTAATGGAGTACTATTACTGAACTTTTCAAGTTCTACTAATTTATCTTCCACAATAACATGAAGCTTTTTTGCATTAGCAGGGGTTGCAATAAATTTAGATGTATTTCTTACATATGGCTTTATCTCTACTTCTTCTCTTTGGCCAAATTCTACCAATGTTTTTGAATGGCATATTCTTGTTGTCACTCTAAATAAAACAGGAACATCAAACTTTTCAGATATTTCTAGTGCATCTTTTACAAAATCCTTTGCTTCTTGGCTATCGCTTGGCTCTACCATAGCAATTTTACCAAATTTAGCATAATATCGATTGTCTTGCTCATTTTGAGAAGAATGCATTCCTGGATCATCTGCCGAAACTAATATAAATCCTCCATTTACTCCTGTATATCCATAAGTCATAATTGGATCAGCCGCTACATTTACTCCTACGTGCTTCATTGCTGCAAGAGATCTTGCTCCTGCTATAGATGCGCCTATAGCTACCTCTAAAGCTACCTTTTCATTTGGAGCCCACTCTGAATAAATTTCTTTATACTGAGATATATTTTCAAGTACCTCTGTTGATGGTGTTCCAGGATAAGCAGCTGCCATGCTTCCTCCTGCTTCATAAAATCCTCTAGCAATGGCTTCATTACCAGTCATAAGCTTTTTCATCAAAATTCCCCCTTGTTAATTTTCCTTTAATACTTCGTCTAATTTATTGATAAATTTTTCTGTTTGCTCCATGGTTCCCGTACTCACCCTAAGCCAAGTATCCCAATTCCATAGATATCCTGGTCTTATGATAATTCCTTTTTCCAAAAGCTTTTGAAATACGATTCTTGAATCCTTGTTTACATTCACGAATACAAAGTTTGCATTAGAATTTATATATTCAAAATTATTTTCTTTAAAATATTTTTCCATCCTATCAATGGATTCACAATTTAATTTTACCGTTTTTTGCACATGTTCTTCATCTTCTAATGCTGCAAGAGCAGCTACTTGTGCAAGTCTATTTACATGAAACACCATTCTTACTTTATTTAGTGCCTGTGCAATCTCCTGAGAAGTAAACACATATCCAACTCTTACTGCTGCAATTCCTGCTATTTTAGAAAAGGTTCTTAAGATAATAGTGTTTGGTCTTTCCTTTAATAGACTTAAAGAATCTGGATAATCTTCATTTTTTATTGCATAATCATAATACGCTTCATCTAATACAAGAACAACGTCCTTTGGAATGTTCTTCACAAGATAATTAATTTCTTCCTTTGTCATAATGTTTCCAGTTGGATTATTCGGATTGCATACGAATACTAGTTTTGTTTTATCATTTATATTTTTTATAAAAGCTTCAAAATCATGTTTATAATCCTTAAGAGGAACTTCGATGGCTTTTCCTCCCATAAAAGAAACTTCGCTTGCATATTTACCAAAGCTAGGATTTGCCATAATCGCTTCATCTCCAGGATTGATAAAAGTTTCAGCGATCATTTTTAAGAGTTCTTCTCCACCATTTCCAAACACAATATGGTCTGGATTGAAATCATATTTTGCCCCAATGGCTTTTCTTAGCTCTGTTGCATTAGAATCTGGATAGATATGAATATTTTCTGCTTCTTTTTTAATTGCTTCTATAGCTTTAGATGATGGTCCTAATGGATTTTCATTCGATGCAAGCTTTTCAATATCTTCCAGTCCTAATTCTCTTTTCAATTCTTCTACTGGCTTTCCTGGAATATACGGTCTTATGGAAGATACTTCATTTTTAAATAGATTTTTCATCACATTTCCCCCTTTAACCTAGATCATATTCTCTTGCTTTTTCTTCTCCTTTCAATACCCTAAGGGTTCCAAGCGCAAGAGATTCTAATTCATTTTCTCCTGGAACAATTTCAACAGGAGCAATAAATTCTACTCTTTTTTTAATCCAATTTGTTATTCTTTGCGAATAAGCAATACCACCTGTGATGATTATCCTGTCTACGTTTCCGTCTACTACTGTAGCAAGTTCTCCTATTCCTTTTGCAATTTGGTATGCCATGGCTTCATAAACTAATTTTGCATGTTCATCTTTATTATTGATTCTCTCTTCTACCTCTAATGCATTATTCGTTCCTAAGTAAGAGATAAGCCCCCCTTCTCCTCTTAGTTTTTTCTTCATTACATTTTTATCCTTTTTATAGCACATTTCAATCAAACGCTTGCAAGGTACTCTTCCTGCTCTTTCTGGTGAAAAAGGTCCTTCATCATCAGACACAATATCTACCATTTGTCCTTTTTCATGAACACTAACCGATATTCCTCCACCTAAATGAGCGATAATCAAATTCAAATCTTCATAGCTTTTTCCTAATTTTTGCGCTGTTTTTATTCCTACAGCTCTCATATTTAGTGCATGAGAAAAACTTTCTCTTTCTATATCTGCCATTCCAGATATTCTTGCAATATCCTGTAGTTCATCTACCGATACAGAATCATATATATATGCTCGTATTTGAAGTGGATTTGCTATTTCATAAGCAATGATAGCCCCTAAATTAGCCGCATGCTCCACCACAGGTCTTTTCGCTAATCTTTCTATCATGGCTTCATTCACCTTGTAAGCACCAGACTTTACTGGAGGTAGCAATCCTCCTCTTCCTACTACTGCTGAAAGCTCCTTTACATCAAAATGTATTTCCTTTAAAAAATTCATAATGGCTTCATATCGCATCTCATATTGATCTGCAATATTTTCATATCTTCCTATTTCTTCACTAGAATGCTCTATTGTTTTTTTGCAAACCTCTTTCTCTTCTTCATAAAGAGCAATTTTAGTAGAAGTAGAACCAGGATTAATTGCTAGTATTTTATGCATCCCATCATCCTCTCTTTTGGGTTAAATTTCATGATATGGAAAATTGTATAACTTCATGTATTATTATAAGAATATTAAGAATTATTTTTAAATAAAGCAATTCTCATGCCAAGATAAAATCCCTTCCAATATCCTATTTTTGTGTAGACTTTTTTAAAAAAAACAAGATAAAAGGGTTAAAAGGTATTAAATCGAATACCTTTTAACCCTTTTATCTTGTTTTTAAATATTTTACCACTTTTCTTCCATAATCTGTTATAAGACTTCCACTTCTCCCCTTAAAAATTTCTACCATCAAAAATTTTTCAAGATAAATAAGAATCATCCTTATCTCTTGCTCTCCAATAAAGATTCCTTTTTCCTTTGCTATTTGATACAAACTTCTTCGTCCAAGTCTTATTTGATTTAAATAGCTATTTTCCAAAGTCTCTAACACAAATATATATTTTTGAATATTTTTACCTGCCTGTTCTAAAAATTCTTCCAAAAGAATTTGTTCTTCTTCGTTTAATATTTCTTGAGATAGATTTTCATCCTGATCAAAAGGCAGATCCTTTACATCAATCTCTTCTAACATCAAATTCGCAAAATATTCTATATAATTCCTAAGTTCTCTCACATTTCCTTTCCAGTTATGATCAAGAAGGGTCTGCTTTGCTTTTTGTGTAAAATGAAAATCACCCTTAAATCCTTTTCTCATTTCTTCTATTAATATAAATATATCTTCCTTTCGTGCTCTTAAAGGAGGTATTTTTAAAGGAAGAACATTTAATCGATAATATAAATCCTCTCTAAAGCCTCCTTTTATAACCATTTCTTTCAAATCTCTGTTTGTTGCCGCAATGATTCGAATATCCACTTTAATTAATCGATCTCCTCCAATTCTCATGACTTCTCTTTCTTGAAGTACTCTTAAGAGCCTCATTTGAAGGTTTAAAGGCATTTCTCCAATTTCATCTAAAAACAAGGTTCCATTATGCGCTAGTTCAAAAAGACCTAATTTTCCCCCTTTTCTAGCACCTGTAAAAGCGCCTTCTTCATATCCAAATAGTTCACTTTCCAAAAGACTTTCAGGAAGCGCTCCACAGTTTACCGCAACAAATTGATAATCCTTTCGCCTTGAACTATTATGTATTGCCTGTGCAAACAATTCTTTTCCCGTTCCACTTTCTCCACTAATTAAAATAGATGAATCTGAATTTGCCATTCTCTTTCCAATATCTTTACATTTTTTTATCACATCACTTTCACCTAAGATATCTTCAAATCTATATTTTGCTCGATGTCCTTTTCCAATGAGCTGCGCTCTTAATTTATGTTGCTTTTTTTCTGCATCACTAAATTTTTTAATAATGGCAACACTACCATAAAATCGGTTAGAGTGGATAATTGGGTGTACTGACACTACTACATCATATCCATTGACCTTTATGAGTTTTTCTTTCACTGGTCTTATATTTTTGAGCACATATTCAAAGGGAATATTATATAATATATCTAGTCCATATCTTCCTATCATTTCTTCTTTTTTATATCCTATAATATTTTCTGCTCCTTCGTTATAAGAGGAGATTATTCCTTCTGCATTCATCCCTATAATTCCATCATCTAAAACCTGTAGCAATATATCTAGTTGACTTTCTGAACGATTGGTTTTTCCAATTATATCTGCAAGTCCAAAATTAGTAGTGACAATCTCCTTATAGCTTTTTCGTATATTTTGCTTTTGAAGAAGATACACTAAATCTAGTTTTACTCCAATGTCAATAATCGTGCTCAGCTCCAAAAGGCTGTTCCCAATATTAATAATTTCTTTTGCTGAAGAAGGAATATATTTAGATTCTCCTAATAGAATCAATGCTTCTTTGTCTATTTTTTCCCTGCATTCTGGGTAAATAGGCGTTAGCTTAATGTGCCTTGCTCCAAGCTGATATATTACAAAGGTCATCTCCATGGCCATCTCACTACTTTCATCAAGGAGCACTGCCTCTGTTCCTTTTGGAAGAGCCATGATTTTTTCTAATGCAGCTTTAGATATAGTTCTATTTGCAACTAAAACTTCACTTTCTTTTTCTATATATTTTTCAATCTTTCTGAATATATCATAGGATGGAACAAGAACTAAATCTGCTTTGATTCCATTTTCAAGACCAGTATCTTCAATACAGTATTTTTCTACAATAATATGCTCTAAAAACAAGCTTTTAATTTGTTCATGGTATGTATTTACACTTGGTATGCTATAACTTATAATGGCTAATTTTTTCTTCATTTTTCCCACCTTAAAATTTGAATTAATAAAAAAATTAAAAACGTATTTATACACAATTCTATATTCTATCTTAAAATCCTTTATCTATTAGCCCCATAAGCTGATAAAAACATATATTCTCAACTTTGTAGCATCGTACAAATAAGCTGAGGAATATTTTCTAAAGAAGCTTGTTTTTCCACAGCACCAATGTCATAAGCCACCTTTGGCATTCCATAAACCACAGAAGATTTTTCATCTTGTCCTATGGTTTTTGCACCCTTTTGTCTCATAGAAAGAAGTCCCTTTGCACCATCACTGCCCATTCCTGTTAAAATAACACCAATAGCTTCGCGCCCAACTTCTTTTGCTACTGATTCAAATAAAACATCTACAGAGGGGCAATGACGATTTACTTTTTCGCCTTCAAAACATTCTACCTTATATCTATTCCCTATTTTTTTAATTCTCATATGCTTATCTCCTGGAGCAATAAGCACCTTTCCTTGCTCCAGATAATCTCCTGTTTGTGCTTCTTTTACATGCAATTTCGTACTATTATTTAATCTATCTGCAAACATTTTAGAAAAAATAGGAGGTATATGTTGTACAACTATAATTCCAGGTATATTAGCTGGCATAGGTTTTATGATTCTGTTAATGGCATCTGTTCCTCCGGTGGATGCGCCCATTACAATTACTTTATCTGTCTTCACTATATTTTCTTTCTTTATTTCTTTTATATTCATCTTTTCTTCTTTTGTTACTTTAGCTCTTGCTGCAATTTTTATTTTCGCAATTAAGTCATAAATAAAGTCTTTTACCCGATTAGGTGCTTTGGCATCTGGCTTTGTAACAAAATCTACTGCACCTGCATTCATGGCATCAAAAACAGCTTCGCTTATACCGCTCACTACAATAACAGGTATGGGATATTGGGGTAATAGTTTTTTGATGAATTCAATTCCATTCATTCTAGGCATTTCTACATCACAAGTCATCACATCTGGATTATATTTTAATATTTTTTCCCTTGCATCAAAAGGATCTTCTGCTGTAGCTACTACCTCTATATGAATATCTGAAGAAATGCCTAAAGATAATATTTTTCTAAAAACCATACTATCATCCACGATTAATACTTTAATTTTTTTTAAATATCCCATCTGTTTACTCCTTTCTATACACAGCAGGTATAACGTATTTATAAGAAGTAGCTTCTTTTGGTATAGATTCTGAATGTCCTATAAATAAATATCCTCCACGTTCTGTCATATCATAAAATTTATTTATAAGTTCCATTTTTGTCTTATAATCAAAGTAAATCATCACATTGCGGCAAAATATTATATGAAATTTTTTCTTAAAGGGAAATATACTTTCCATAAGATTAAATCTTCTATAAATCACTTCATTTCTTATTTTATCTACAATCAAGTTTTTTTCTTGATCTATTTTTTTGAAATATTTTATCTTCCACTGAGAGGAAAGAGGCGCAATGCATTCCGTGGTATAAATCCCTTTTTTTGCTGTATCTAATACTTGGCTAGATATGTCCGTTGCTAATATTTTCGTATCCCACCATAATTTTTCTCTTCCAAAAAAATCATCTATTATCATTGCTAAGGTGTACGGTTCTTCTCCCGTAGAACATCCTGCGCTCCATATTCTTAAATCCTTGCTCTTTACTGTACTTGATAAATAAGGTAATATTTTCTCTTTTAGAAAATAAAAGTGCTCTACTTCTCTCATGAAAAAAGTATGATTCGTTGTGATTTTATCAATAAGGGTTATCACCCCTTCTCCTGTTTTATCTGCCATTAGATATTCATAATATTGAGAAAAATCTTTAAAATCTTTACTCATTAACACATTATGAAGCCTTCCTATTACTAGAGATTTTTTTTCATCTTTTAGGCGAATTCCATAATTTTTTTTTATAAAATCAGCAAGTTGCTTAAATTCTTTTTCTGTAATCGTAATCATACTTTCTACCACCTTACTTCTTATTCGTTAGTATTTTCCAAATTCATTGTCACTTAAGATAATTTTTCGTCTTGACCCTTCTTCTTCCTTTATGTTATTCAGATCCAATGTATCTATTTCTTCCTTTTTTTTAGACATTTCTTCTAACATTTTTAAAACCTTTGGATCTAATGGGTCTTCTTTAGAAAAAGAGATACTATTTTTTTTTAATTTAAAGCGTTTAACCGTATCTTCTAGCATCTCTGCTTGACTAGATAGTTCTTCGCTAGCAGCAGCGCTTTCTTGCGCTGTTGCAGAATTTGTTTGAACCACTTCTGACACTTGCATAATTCCTTGATTAATTTGTTCTATTCCACTTGCTTGCTCATTAGAAGCCATGGCTATATCCCCAACAAGATTTGCCACCTTTGTAATTCCTTCTACAATTTTATGTAATCCCTCTGCTGTTTCATTGGCAATTTTTGTTCCACCCTCTACCTTTTTAATAGAGCCTTCAATCATATCCGTTGTTTCTTTCGCTGCACTTGCACTTCTAGCGGCTAAATTTCTAACTTCTTCCGCTACTACAGCAAATCCTTTACCATGTTCTCCTGCTCTAGCAGCCTCTACTGCAGCGTTTAATGCAAGAATATTGGTTTGAAAAGCAATTTCATCAATGACTTTGATAATCTTTGAAATACTAGAAGAGGAATCATTTATATCATCCATTGCTTTTAACATTTGCATCATTTGTTCATTTCCTTTTACCGCATTTGTTTTTGCATCTTCCGCTAAATCATTTGCTTTATTTGCATTTTGTGCATTTGCCATGGTCTGAGAAGAAATTTCCTCTAAGGATGCGGTTAACTCTTCAATAGAGCTTGCTTGTTCTGTAGCTCCTTGAGACAAAGCAATGCTAGAGTCTGATACTTGTTTCGATCCTGAAGCAACTTGCTGAGCTGCTGTATTGATATTCGCCATGGCTTCATTCATATTCTCTGCCATTTCCCTAAAGGCTTTTCCTAAAATTCCCACTTCATCTTTGGATAGGATATGAATATCTACTCCTAAATCCCCAGCAGCCATTTTTCTAGAGGCTTCTACTAAGGATTTAATTGGTTTGCTGATTATGCGTGCAATATATAATCCAAGTAATATAGCGATAATCATACTTATTCCAATAATAGTAAGCATAGATGCGGTAGCTGCTTTGGCGATAACTGTATTTTCATCCGATGTAGTTTTTGCTTCTTTCAATTTCATATCTACTAATTTATCAATAGCATCCTTTTCAGCATCTGCAGATATCTTCATGGTTCCTTTAATCAGGGCATACGCTTCCTCATCCTTATTTTCTCTACAAAGTACTAATAATTCCTCTAAATGAGCGCGAAACGCAATTCTTGTTTCTTGAAATTCCTTAAAAGCTTTTTCCATTTCATCTGTTACAATCCTTTTTTCAAAGGATTTCGACACTGCATCTATTTCTGCAACAATTTGTGTAATCTCATCATACCTAGCATTAATTTCACTTAAATCATTTTCCAAAACCATACTTCTTGTATTCACCCTTATTCTTTGAAATAATTTTGCCATATCCGCAGAATAAGATATGGGGACTGTCATATTTTTATAAAGAATATTGTCTTTTTCCTCTATGGTTTTTATATTCCCTACACCAATCCATCCAACTATCCCTGTAATAATTGCTACAATAATAAAGCTCATTACAAGCTTTGCAGCTATCTTCAAATTATAAAACCATCTCATCATCCTTCTCCTCCTTTACAAATATCTTCTATACAATAAATTTCTTCCTCATTTAACAATTCCTACTTATCTAAAAAATCATCTATTCTTCATTTTACCCAGATTCTCCTTTCTTCTATTTTTCTATTACTCATACCCATAATTTTTAAGTAAATAACAGAATTTTCTTTATTTTCATCCCTTTTCCTTCTTGTAAATATTGGAATTCATTTATATAGGTAAAAAGTATATAATTAAAAATTCTTAATAATCTCAAAATTTTATTGCATATAATATTATTTATATGATAAGATACTTTTGCATATACAAGCATAGGGGTAAAGGTTTTCCTCTTCATTTCATCAACATGAACGCTATCATTTATATTTTACTCACTGATGAAATTTTTAAGGCTTAATCTTATCCTAAATTTTAAAATAGGAGGAATAGTATAATGAGTGATGTAGCCCTTAAGCGAAAAGGTCATCCAGCGGGGTTCTGGTTAGTATCAACCCTGCAAGTATTTGAAAGATTTAACTACTATGGTATGAGAGGTCTACTCATGCTATTTTTAACAACAGCAGCAGTTAAAGGTGGACTGGGTCTTAATACCAAGGTTGCTGCTACGATTTATTCTACCTTCACCATGTCTGCTTACTTTGCCCCGTTATTAGGGGGCTATATTGCAGATGGATTTTTAGGAAAAAGAAATACCTTCTTTATCGGTTCTGTCTTTATCGCACTGGGTACTTTTATGCTTTTTATCACCAACACAAAAATAATGCTTTACGGTGCCTTATTTTTTATTACTTTAGGAAATGGTCTTTGGAAGCCTAACATTACCTCTATTGTTGGAGATTTTTATGATAACAATGATCCAAGAAAAGACGGCGCCTATTCTATTTTTTATACTTTTGTAAATATTGGTGCTTTTTTTGCTCCTCTTGTGTGTGGATTTATTGCAGAAAAAACCTTTGCAGTAACACAAGGCAGCGAAATCATTAGCTATGGCTACAGATATGGATTTCTTGCAGCAACTATGGGTATGATATTAGGATCTATTGTTTATATGTTGTTTGGCAAAAAATATCTTGGTGAAGTTGGAAAATATGATGCAAATAAAACTATGCCTAAAAAAGAAAATGAAAAAATAGTTCAATCAGAAAAACAGCCTTTAACAAAAGAAGAAAAGAAAAGAGTTTTTGCAATCTGTGCCCTTTCTTTCTTTGTTATTATTTTCTGGGCTGCATTTGAGCAGGCAGGTTCAAGCTTAACCCTTTATACAGATAAATATATTAATAGAAATGTAGGCGGCTTTGAGGTTCCTACAAGCTGGTTCCAATCCATTAATCCATTTTTATGTGTCGTTCTTGGTCCAACCTTTGCATGGTGGTTCGTTAAATTATCGCAAAGACCAAAGGGAGATATTCCTACTGCTAAAAAAATGGGGTATGGTTTAATCATTCTTGGTCTTGGTTTTGCACTCATGGTTGGTGCAGCTCTTGAAAGAGGAGATTCAACGAATATGACAGTGCAAGCAAATATTCTTTGGTTATTTGGTGCTTATACCCTTCATACTGTTGGAGAAATGTTCTTATCTCCTGTTGGTCTTTCTATGGTGAGTAAGCTTGCTCCAAAGCAAATTGCTGCCATCATGATGGGAGTATGGCTCTTTGCTACAGGTGTTGGTAACTACATTGCAGGAATGTCTGCTGTTTTTGTTGAATCCTGGGGAGCCCTTCACGTTTTCGGATTAGTAACAGTAATAACAATTGGTTCTGGACTTTTCCTTTGTTTTCTTAGTCCCATGTTTCAAAAGATTATGGTGATGGAAGAAGAATAATTTTTTGAAACTTTAACACAAAAGAGAGTATTCTTTATATGGAATCCTCTCTTTTTCTTTATCTTTTTATCTAATCATGTAGTTTAAAACGACTTATACTTTCACTCATTTCCTTTGCTAAATGAATCATTTTTTCTACATAATTATTAATTTCATCCATATATCCACTTTGTTCTTCCATTGTAGCAGACACTTCTTGTGTAGATGCAGCTCCATGTTCTGTTACATCTACTATTTTGTCCATATAAGAAAAAACCTGCATTTTCACTTCATTTAATCCTTTTATTTTTTCATATACATTTTGAATTTTTTCTATAGAAATAAAAGTTGCTTCTTCTAACTCTTTAAAAATATTTTTTGTGTCTTCTACAGATTTTCTCTGATCTTCTGATATTATTTTTGCTTCTTCTACAGATGCTACTGCTTTTTTCGTTCCTTCCATAATTTTTATAATTACATCTTTTATTTTTTCTGCTGAAACAGAGGACTGCTCTGATAATTTTCGAATTTCCTGTGCAACAACAGCGAACCCTTGTCCCTGTTCTCCAGCTCTAGCCGCTTCTATAGCAGCATTTAATGCTAATAAATTGGTTTGACCTGCAATTTGAGAAATAGTCTCTATAAAGTTTGTAATTTCTTTTACTTGTTTTTCTAAAAGCATCACCACTTTATTTACGTTTTGAATAGATGCTTCACTATCTTGTTGTTTTTCTGTTAAGTTTTTTACAACCTCTAATCCTTCCATACTCATTGCTTTTGTTTTTTCTGCTGCTTCATGCATACTATTTGCATTTTCTTGAATGATATTTGCATGATCATCTAATCTTTGTACACTCTTTAAGCTTTCATTGGAGAGTTTTACTTGCTCGGTTGCTCCTGTAGCAATGGTTTCTGTGGCCATGGATGTTTGTGAAATAGACATGCTTGTTTGCTGTAACATGGTCCCCAATTCATTTGCTACATTATTTACAGTATTTGATGTTCTTTGAGAATTAGCTACCAATTCCTTTAAATTTTCAACCATTCGATGAAATGCTTGACCCAATACGGCAATTTCATTTTTTCCTTTCATAGAAATATCTACATTAAGATTTCCTTCACTAATTCTTTGACTTGCATTTTTTAGTGCTAAAATAGGCTTTGTAAAGCTGTTAGCAAAAAACATGCTTCCTACACTGCTGATTATAGCTGAAATAAAGATGGCCATTAAAAATATTCTTTGAATTCGATATAAGATAGAATACATCTCCTCTGTATAGGTAGTTGCCATAATAATTAGATCTTGTTCTTTTATGTAAGTATAAATTGCAATTTTTTCTCTTGCTTTTTTTTCTCCTTTATTTTTCCAATAGTATATAGAGCGTCCTTTCTTTTTTTCTGTAATTTCTCTTATAAAATATTTGCCATTTGCATCTTGCGCATCATATAAGTTTTTTCCTTCTTCAAAAGGATGTATTATGGCGTTTCCTTTACTATCAAAAACAGCTGGATATCCTGTATTTCCTAACTTAATAGATAAAATACTATCTCTAAAATCTTTTACATTGATAAGCTCCATAAATTCTTCTCGGTAAGAGCTAACGGATATAATCCAATCCCATTCTTCAAAATATGTCATATATAAAGCCTTTGGTCTTTCTTTTTCTTCTCCTTTGTTTTTCCACATATATTCCATATATCCTTCTTTTCTACTCATCTGATTTTGAACAAAATCATATTGAGACAAATCTTCTCCTAATGCTATTTTAGGATGAACTTGTATTTTCCCCTTTGAATTAATAACATAAACATAGCCTGTCAAGCCAATCTTATTCTCTAATAGCATCTGCTCCGCTTTTGTCTTTGCTTCTTCCTCTGATAAATTTCCTTTTTTGTATTCTTCATAATAATGATTCACTATTTTTTTGCTTGTTTCTCCATTCCCTTTTAAATAGTTGATAATGGTTGTATCCATATTACTTTTTAACATATTTGCTAAGGTGGTTGTAGTTTGGGTTAATTCTGTATCTACCTTTTTATCTAAATCTTTTTTTATATATACGAGGGTAACGCTTGACATTAATACAAGAATAATACTAAATGTCAAAATATTCGTTACCGTGAGCCTGGTTTTAATTTTCATATTTTCAAAAAAATACTTCATAAAAACCCTCCTTAAATATATATTTCATAAAAATGACTATTTTTCTTTGTTTATACCCTTTACCTCTAATAAACTAACATATTTTTCAATATTTAGATATTTTTTATATTTCATTTCATTTATTTTTACAAAAAAATAAACGCCTACTTTAAAAATCTATAAGGCGTTTGGTCTTTACGAAAATGTTAAATATTCTTATTTTCATTACTATTATGCTTGTGTATAACTGCTTTGATTGCAGTATAACTTATTTCCTCTGGAAGAGATTCTTTTATGGGTTTTAACTTTTCAGCTCCTATCTTTTTTATTACCTTTTCTATCTCTTTTTCGTATTCTTTAGGAATAAATAAATCTAAATCAATCTTCTCTCCTTCTAATACACATTGAAATAAATGCTCCTCTATAGTGGATTGTTTTAAATTTCTTTCCTTCATAATCTCTTCTATCTCTTTTTCTTCTTTGTATAGATTAAAGGTAATTCTATGACTTTTTACTTTTTCATCTCCATGCTTTTCTGTATTCTCTTCATTAGGGTGAAAGTTTTTGTTTATAATATTATTTTCTTCTATATACTGGCGGATAACTTGTAAAAATACTTCTCCATATTTTTCAAGTTTTGACTCTCCCACTCCTTTTATCTTTAAAAATTCTTTTTCGGTTTGAGGAAAATATTCACTCATTTCTCTTAAAGATGTATCTGGAAAAATAATATAGGGTGGAACCCCTTCTTTCATTCCTATTTCTTTTCTTACATTTCTTAAAAGTTCAAATAAATTATTATCTTTTTTCCTTTTTTCTTTATTTGGTTTTCTCATTTTCATCCATACTTTTTCTTTTCCTTTTAAGACCCCTACAGCTTTGTCTTTTAATTTTACGATAGGATATTTTCCTTCTGTGAGTTTTAAGTATCCATCAGCAATAAGCTTGTGAATCATATCTTGAATCTCTTTTATGGTATATTCTTTTACAATTCCATAGGTAGATAATTTATCTAGTCTAAAATCGAGTACCCTTTTATTTTTTGATCCTCTTAAAACCTCTGCAACAAGAATTGTTCCATAGCTTTCCTTCATCCTATAAATACAGGAAAATATTTTTTGTGCAAGCTCTGTGATTTCATGAAATTCTCTATCATCGTTGCAAATACTGCAATTTCCACAGTTTTCTTTTACATTTTTTTCTTCAAAATATTCTAGTATATATTTCCTTAAACACTGAGATGTATGACAATAATCTACCATCTCTTGAAGCTTTTTATACTCATATCCTTTTCTACTTGGACTCTTTACATTTTCCTCAATAAAAAATTTTTGGGTTTGAATATCTTGAGGGTTGAATAAAAGGATACATTCACTTGGTTCTCCATCTCTTCCAGCACGCCCTGCCTCTTGATAGTAGCTTTCCATATTTTTAGGCATATTATAGTGCACTACATATCGAACATTGGATTTATCTATCCCCATTCCAAAGGCATTTGTTGCTACCATCACTTCAATATAATCATAGGAAAAATCCTCTTGGGCTTTTGCTCTTTCTCTTTCACTTAATCCACCATGATAAAGTCCAGCTTTATATCCTCTTTCCAAAAGGTTCTTATAAAGATCTTCTGCTTCTTTTCTTGTAGCCGTATAAATAATTCCTGTTTCCTCTTTTTTATCTTCTATATAAGAAAATATAAAATCTTTTCTATTTTCTCCACAGAAAACTGAAAAACTTAGATTTTTCCTATCAAATCCCGTTACATATACATCAGGATGATATAAAGAAAGTAAATTTATTATATCCTTTTTTACTTCTTCTGTTGCAGTTGCTGTAAATGCAGCAATAACAGGTCTTTTACCTAATTTATGAATCATCTGATTTATTCTTGTATAGCTTGGTCTAAAATCGTGTCCCCATTGGGATACACAGTGCGCTTCATCTATAGCAAGAAGGGAAATATTCATCTCTTTTAAAAAGTCAACAAAGTCCTGTGCATCTAATCGCTCTGGTGCGATATAGATTAGTTTATATTCTCCTTCTCTTGCATAAAACATTCTTTCTTCTACTTCTAAATTAGAAAGAGTACTATTTATATAAGTAGATTTTATTCCAATTTGATTTAGCCCATCCACCTGATCCTTCATCAAGGAAATCAGTGGAGAAATAACAAGGGTTATTCCATCAAGGGCCATGGCAGGTATTTGAAAGCATACAGATTTACCTGCTCCTGTAGGCATAATGGCTAAGGTGTCCTTTCCACTTAATATGCTCTTTATTACTTCCTTTTGACCTTCTTTAAATTCATCATATCCAAAATATTTTTTTAATAAATCTTTTGTTAAAGTCTCCATAACATAAACTCCCTTTTTAAAATAAACTTGATTGTCTTTAATGCAATATAACCAAAAATCATAAAAAGAATAATATTCATGGAAATAGGACTGTTTTCTAATTTTTTATTTCTAAAAAACATCCTAAATAGGATCATTTTCATCATTATAACTATGTTTATTCTTTATAGATAATATCATAATTATGATAAAAACAAAATAAACATAGTCATTTAATATTAAAGGACTATGTTTATCTCTATGTGTATTAGCTGGATAAATAATTTAACTTCTTCATTTCCCTAAATTTTAAATTTTGATATACTTTCTTTCATTTCTCTTGCTAATTTCGTTAACGTCTCGCTGGAATTAGCAATTTCTATTATAGAGGCTGCCTGCTCTTCTATAGATGCAGCTGTTTCTTCTGTTGCCGCGGCATTTTCTTCGGAAACAGCCGATAGACTCTCTATTATGTTTATTATATCTTCTTTCTGTTTTTGCATATTCATTCCTGCTTCATTTAATGACTCTATGACATTCATCATGTATTCTAATGATTCAGAAATGTTTTCAAATTTAATTTTAGTATCATCAACTCCCATTTTTTGCAATTCCACTGTTTTCCCTACCGAATTCATAGCTTCAACAGCTTCTTCTGTTTTTTCTCCAAGCTCTTGAATTACCTTAGTGATTTCATCTGTAAAGTCAGTAGATTGTTCTGCGAGTTTCCTAATCTCATCTGCTACTACAGAAAATCCACGACCTGCTTCTCCAGCTCTAGCTGCTTCAATAGCTGCATTCAATGCTAATAAATTGGTTTGTGTTGCAATATTTTTGATCATCTGACTTGCAATTTCTATCTTTTCTGCACTTTTGCTTGTATTCACAATTACGTTTCGAACTTCTCCTGTAGCTATGAACGTCTTCTCTGCATGCTTCACTAACAAATTTAGTGTGTTCACTCCTTCGTTTTTATATTTCTCTACATTTTTTGTCGCATCATTTAAAGTTTCCATTAACTTCTGATTTTGCATTATTATATTTCCTAGTGTATTTACATTATTGGCTCCTAACTCTGTTTCTTTTGCCTGTCCAGATGCTCCTATGGCAATTTCTTCTATTGTCTTAGCCATCTCATTTGCTGCAATGGATACTTGGTGGGTTATAGATGTCAATTCATCCGAAGATACGAGAACCTGATCCGATGCTATATTTATATTTGTAATTATTTGTATAATAGATTTTTTCATTGTATCTAATGCTTTAGCCATTTCTGCAAACTCATTTGTTTTATATAACATATTATCTGGAATTTCCTTTGTAAAATTACCATCTGAAAAAACATTTAAAATATCTTTCATATTTTTAATACTTTTTATAACGTCTTTTGAGATAAAAAATAAAAATAAAGCCAAAACTGCAAATGATACCATTCCAACAATTGTAATCATCTGTATATTCTTATTTATAGCTAAATAGACCTCTTCCATAGATAATCCTATATTTAAAGCACCTATATATTTTTCATCATCCGATATAGGCATCACTACATTATAGACTTTCACTTTTTCTTCTGGATAAAAATATTCCATACCATATTTAGTTTTATTCTCCACTGCATTTACAATATTCACATCTTTTATTTCAATTCCTATTCTCTTCTTATTGCTATGCGCTACAACCTTCTTATTTTCGTTTATAACTGCAGCATAAACTATATTTTTATCTTTAGACACTGTTTCCAGCATAGACTGATAGTTGAATTCATCTGTTATTTTTTGGATTACATCTGCCGATATCCCGATTTGTACCATATCCCCACTATCCGTTTTTATCTCACCATATTTAACTAAATTTCCAGACTCTGTGTCGGCTCTTACCTTCTCCATCATTTCCATATCGCTACTATTCATGAATTTATACAGCGGATGCTCTGGTTCAGGAGTCCATCCCACATATTTGTCAACAGTAGAATACATGATCTTTCCATCCGACCCATACCAATATATTTCATTTACTTGTAAGTCATCTTTTATCTTTTTTAAAAAATCACTAGTCAAGTTGTTCTTATTTGAAATAATGATATTTGATGCTACTCTTATCTTGTCTTCTAAAATAGTATCCACCGTTCTTAAAAATGATGTATCATTCTCAGCTTGATTGACTACACTATTTGCAATGGCTAATCCATCCTTAGTCATCTGATCCAGCAAACTCTTTTTTACAAGCCACGAAGATACAAAGCCTATTGATATAACAGAAAAAAGCATTATAACTAGGGGTAGTATAATAAGCCTTCTTTTGATTGAATCTTTTTTTATCTTACTTTTAAGTTTTTTCATATTATTCCTCCTTGTAAAAGTTCATTACTGATTCCATAACTATGTCCTTACAATGGTTTCTTATTCATATGTATTAGTTAATATATTACCCTGTTCCCCGTCTCCATTAACATGCATTTCTGAAAATTAATTTTTTTTTGATTTGTATCAATTTTCTATTTTTTTCCCGCTTACAATAGGTCATGATCATTACTTGTGTATCATTTAATCTAATTAATTACCTTCTTTATAAAGTTTGCAGTAACATCTAACCTTTTGCTATAATAACTTATTGATTCATACTTATAGAAAGGAGATTATCTCATGAAAACAGCGCAGTATTGAATTGAAAAATTAGACATGCTTCCTCATCCAGAAGGAGGCTATTATAAAGAAACCTTTGTTTCTAATCAGCGTATTAATGATAGGAATTTATGGTCAAGTATTTATTTCTTATTAAAGGATGGAGAAGTATCTCACTTTCATCGCTTAAAATCGGATGAAATGTGGTATTCCCATAGTGGCTCTTCTTTAACCATCTATATGATTACCCCTAATGGAAAACTCATTACAGAGCAACTAGGACTAGATCTAAATAAAGGAGAAAAGCCTCAGGTTTTAGTCCCTAAAAATTATATTTTCGGCTCTGCTATGAATAATCCTGGCCATGGCCTTGTAGGATGTATGGTATCCCCCGGATTTGAATTTGAAGACTTTGAATTATTTGAAAGAGAAGATCTTTTAAATCAATACCCACAGCATGAAGAAATTATTATAAAGCTTACAAGATAAATCTCTTCATCATGAAGAAAACGCTAGTACAATGTACTAGCGTTTTCTTATATCCATTAATTTATTGTTTATTTTCTCTATTTCCTCTCATTCGATTATTATCCATGGTTGTATTTCCTGTAGTAGGAAGTTCCCCTGCTAACTGTTTTTTAATATTTTCCACCCTATCTTTTATAAAAGTTACTATGGAAGTTGAATTTTTCATCATTCCCATACCACCATTTGGTCCACCATTTTTATTTGCATCCATTTCTCCCTGTGGTGGCTTTTGTCTCTCTCCATTTGAAAAATCCTTTGCCATATCTTGCGGTGGCTCTGGTCTATCTTGATTTGAAGATTCTTTTAGCATATCCTTCTCTGTATCTTCGTTATTTGTTTTAGAATATATAATGTTTGATTCAAATTCCTCCATGGTATAAAACTTTGTAGGATCTGCTTTGACATAAGGTCTGATTACATTAGCAACTTCTGTAACTCTGTCCTCAAAATTTTCTAGATAATAAAGGAATTCTTTTACATATTCATGATACTTTTCTTTATATTCCTTTACTGCTAACAAGTTATTGATGAGGGGAAGATTTTTTATATTTACACTCATTACAGGTTCATCAATTGGAATGGTAGTGCTCTCCCTTCCCCCAAATCCTGCCATGGACATATTATAATCCCATGGAATAACAGTAAATTTATCCTCCTGCCCATATAAGTAATAGTTTTGAGCCAGATTTCCACTGTAGCTATCATAATTACCTAAAACAGTATTTGCAGCGATATATTTTAATGCACTATCCACATCTAGTACACTTTCAATATTTCCTTTTTCTCCTTCTGGCATTTCATTAAGCGTTTTTATAAGATTTTTAAGATCTGCTTTTGTTTCATCTTTTCCTGATTTTAATTCACTTTTGTCATAATTGCTATTTTCTACATATTCAAGCGTACTACCTTGCTCCTGTTTATAAAGATTGCCACTATCATTATTAAAATTTCTCTCTAAAAAGCTATCCTCAACAGCTTCAACCATAAGATAAAAACCATATAACTTTCCATTAATATAAATATTTGCAAAAGTTGTAAGAGGCACGTCTTCACCCATTTCTCTTAGGGCTTCATAACTTAAATATTCACGCATATAAGAGGGATCCGAATACATATTATTTACAACAAATTCATCTAGTCCTAGAAGATTTTGTCCTTTCACATACTTATCCAGTTTTATTCTAAAGCTATAACGATCCGAATCACTCTTTGAAACTTCTCTTAAGGTAAGATTTCCTTTTGTTCTAAATCCCACATTTTCTAAGACTGTCCCATCCACTGTAACCTTTGCACTTTTATACTCCTCTGCTAAAGGATCAGAAAGCATGCTCTTCCAATCTTCTTCTCCTACTTCCACATAAATATCTACTACCTTGTCCTTTTCAAATAAAGATTCATATTTTGCAGTATTCTTTGATGCTATTTTTTCTGCAATAGCTTCTCCATTAGCGCATCCAGTTAAAAAATTTACTGTTGTAAATACTAGCATAAAGGTAAACACCATAGCAGTTATTTTTTTTCTTATTGTTTTTTTACTCATTTATATTTCCCCCTTTTACTAATATGCTCCTGATTCTGCACACATGGATAATGTAATATTTAAATTCCCATTTCTACAACGAATTGCATCTAAAAATTCTTTTTGATTCATACTGTTATCCATCGTTATTAAATAAACTAGTTCATAAAGGCTGCCTAAATCTGTTGTTTTTATTTTTCTAAGATCATAAGCTGTTGTAAATTCTTCAAATACCTCATCAAAGGCTGCTTCATAATTTAAATCTTCGGGTATGGTTATTTTCAATATCTTTTGAGAAACTTTTTTCTCACCAAACTTAAATAAATGAAGAATTAGCATCAAACTACAAAGAAAAGTTGTAAACAAAATGGCATATAGGTAAAGCGTAACACCACAAGCTAATCCAGCTGCCATGGAAAAAAGAACATATCCAATATCCTTTGGGTCCCCTGGTGCACTTCTAAATCGGATGATTGAAAATGCGCCCGCTAAACTAAAGGCCCTTGCAACATTACTTCCTATTAAAAGTATAATTATTGCAATGACTGTAGGTACAAGAATTAGCGTAATTGAAAAGCTTTGAGAATAACTTCCTTTGTTACAAGTTTTCATATAGATCCAGCTAATCATTCCTCCTAAAATAAAAGATATACTTATGGTTAATACTGCACTACTTAAAGATGTGGGGGTACTAGCGGAAGTTGTGTTAAATATGGTCTCAAGCATAAATTCATTTCTCCTTTCAATTTCTTATTATTCAATAACATTCTTTGATGCTCTGTTCCGTATTTTGAAAAACTGGTTTTAAATATTTTTTCCTCAGAAAGAAGCTTAGATAGCCATATGGGAATACTTTTTTCTGCTTTAACTTCCATAAGCCACTTGTCCTTTTCTAATAAAAGTTCTCCATAATCACCATTTTCAAGGAACAGTTCATATCTTCTTGTTCTTATATTAGTATCAAATGTTATTCTTAGATCACAGCATGCTTTGCTGAATAATGCTTTTCGGTCATAAGCTAAATAGAGTTTTGGCTTAAGATCATAGATCTTTAAAATGTACTCTATCTCATTTATAACTTGTTTGTTCATATACTCCTTTAGCTCAGGTTTTTTCCCTGTATTTACAAAATCATAAGCTTCACTTAACTTTAAAGTTGTTCTTCGCTTATTTACTAACCCACAGACCTTTTTTTTAATTTCTAGATAGACTTTGTCCTCTTCTTTAGGAATACCGTAGGATCTAAGTCGAAGTTTTTCTTTATATTTGGGCTTGGATAAAGAGTGCCTTATTAAATGATTATCTTTTGTATCGTAGTATAAGTTGCTTATTGTATAAAAATCTTGCTTCTTATTATGTTTATCTAGCTCCATATAATCCTTTAACTTCTCCAGTATATTTTCATATGTAGCTTTATCTAGTAAAAACTTGTTTTCATGTCTGTTGAAAACTTCTATTGCCATAATTCTCACTCCTTTCATACATCAAGAACGCTATATTTCTTGCTTGATTTCATTGTATAAATAAAACCTTAAAGGAACCTTAAATATTTTACATGTATTTACAATTCAAAATTGATTTAGATTTAAGGTTCCTTTAAGGGTTGCTATGATATAATACAATACAGAAAATGAAAAAATGGAGGTTTTAAGATGCGCATATTAATCGTAGAAGACGAAGTGCATTTGGCAGAAGCCTTAGGTCAAATATTGAAAAAAAATAACTATGCCGTTGATACTGTCCACGATGGAGAGTCTGGACTAGATAATGCTTTAAGTAATATTTATGATTTAATTTTGTTAGACATCATGTTACCTAAAATGGATGGCATAAATATTCTTAAACACATAAGAGAAGAAGGGATTATTGTACCTGTTATATTACTTACCGCAAAAGGAGAAATCTCGGATAAAGTGATTGGGCTAGATAGCGGTGCGGATGATTATTTAGCAAAACCCTTTGCAACAGAAGAGTTACTCGCAAGAATAAGAGCTATGTCAAGGCGAAAAGGGGAAATTTTATCCGATAATGCTTTAAAATATAAAGACATTGAATTAAATACCTCTACGCTTAAATTGTCAACCTCTAAGAAAGAGGTGAAACTTACTTTAAAAGAAAGTGAGTTATTAGAATTTCTCATTTTACGAAAAAATATAGCTACATCTAAAGAGTTGATCATTGAAAAGCTTTGGGGATTTGATTCTGAAGTAGAGCATAATCATGTTGAAGTTTATATTTCTTTTTTAAGAAAAAAACTTGTATTTTTAAATTCAAAGGCAAAAATAAGCACGGTTCGTGGGGTAGGCTATATTTTAGAAGGAGGAAATTAAATGTTTAAGGAGCTTAGAAATAGGTTTCTCATTTTAAATCTAGTGATCATTTCTGTTATGATGATGATTTCCTTTATTTGCATCTATTTCATTACTTACAATAATGTTCATAGAGATATTGATCGAGAGCTTCATAAAATTTCAGAATTTAACCGCAAAGAAAAGGAATTCTTTAATCAACCACCACCTAATCTGGATAATGTCCCGCCACCGCCAAAACGCTCTATCTCTTTTTCTTTAATTACGGATAGCAAAGGAAGGATAATCACCATTTCCTCTATATTTGATATGGAAAATACTTTTTACGAAACGGTAAAAAATACTGCACTCCATAAATATGCTGATAAAGGACTTTTTAAACTAGATAACAATTATTGGGCATTTATGATACAACCCTATTTTGATGGTCATAAGATAATATTTTTAGATATTACTTCACAACAAGGTATTCTTACAAATCTTATTTATACATTCATAGTTGTTGCATCCATTATGCTGATTTTTATCTTCTTTATCAGTAGATTTTTTGCAAACAAATCCATCAAACCAATTAAGGAAGCCTTCGATAAACAAAAACAATTTATTGCAGATGCATCTCATGAGTTAAAAACCCCCCTCGCTATTATTAATACAAATGTAGATGTTGTTTTATCTAATGATGAAGATTGTATCAAAAATCAATCAAAGTGGCTTTATTATATAAAATCGGAAGCAGAAAGAATGACGAAACTCACAAATGATCTATTGTATCTTACACAAATGGACTATTCAGACATAGAAATGATTTATAGTGATTTTAATTTAAGTGAAACCATTGAAAGTGTTATTTTAACAATGGAAGCTGTTATTTTTGAAAATAATATTTTACTTGAATATGACCTGGAATCTAATATCCTAACTTATGGAAATAAAGAGCAAATCAAACAAGTTATAATCATCCTCTTAGACAATGCTATAAAATATACAAATGATAAAGGAAGAATCTCTATTTCTTTAAAAAAGCATCACAATACTATTGATTTATCTATAATCAATACTGGAGAAGGTATTTTAGAAGAAAATTTAGATAAAGTATTTGATCGATTTTATCGTATCGATAAATCAAGAGCAAGAAAAGAAGGAGGTTATGGTCTTGGCTTAGCTATAGCAAAAACAATCATTAATCAACACAAAGGAAAAATATGGGCAAAAAGCATTTTGCACGAAAGTACATCCTTTCATGTTGAACTCCCCTCTTTCAATAACAAATAATATTTTGAAATTTAAAAATCGTCAGTAGTTTTATTTCCTACTGACGATTTTTTATTGTAGCCAATTTTCTCTATTGTTATTTTTTTGTATCCTATTTCTATAAATAACACGGAATGGATTCTTCTTTTTATTCTTCTATAATTTCTATTGTATCTCCAGATTTTATCCTTCCTCCCTGAAGGATTTTAGTAAATATTCCTTCTCTTGGCATTACGCAATCTCCAACTAATCTTTTAATTTCACACCCGCCATGGCACTCTTTTCCAATCTGGGTTACCTCTTGGATTGTTTCTCCTATTTTCATTTTAGTACCCACAGGAAGCTTATGAAGAATAATACCTTGGGTTGTAATGTTTTCTGCAAATTTACCAGGATCAAGTCCCTCAACTCCTGAAGCTTTCATTTTATCAATACTTTCCTGTCCCAAAAGACTTACTTGTCTATGCCACTTTCCTGCATGGGCATCACCAACCAATCCATGCTCTTTTTCAAATAATCCTTCTTCTATTGGGGTCTTGATAACCCCCTTTTTTTCACTAATATTAATAGCAATTACTTTCCCCATCTTATTCATCTCTATTCCTCCCTTAAATAGTCTCCGCTCTTTCCTCCACTTTTCTTTACAAGCCTTATGTTTTCTATTACCATATCCTTATCTACTGCTTTGCACATATCATATATGGTAAGCGCCGTTATACTTACAGCTGTCAGTGCTTCCATTTCAATTCCTGTTTTTCCAAGAGTTTTTACCGTTGCTTCTATTTCTATTTCTTCTTGTAATATATTGAATCTTATGTCTGCACCCGATATAAACATGTTATGACACATAGGGATTAAATCGGATGTTTTCTTTGCCCCCATAATTCCCCCTATTTGGGCTACAGATAAAACATCTCCTTTTTTTAAACTTCCTTCTTTTATCCTATCCACTGTTTCCTTTTTCATTTTTATACTGCCTCTTGCTACTGCAACTCTTTTCGTATCCTCTTTCTCGCCTACACTCACCATATGTGCTCTTCCATTTTCATTAAAATGCGTAAACTTCATCTCTTTCCTCCTAAAATTATAGATATATTCCATCAACCATACTACAACAGAATGTAATTTATACTATTTTTGAGCGATTTTTAAATAACTATTTTATCCCTTATATATTTCTAATAAAAAATAGTATAAATTAGCATTCGATTCAAGAACCCTATATCTATATTTTTTTACTATCTTTTTTTATCCAAAAATTTAATGTATAGATGACCATGAAGCTAAAAACAATAGTAATTCCCATTAATATGTTTGCTAATTTTAAATCTCCACTCGCAATGGAAAAATAGATTGCAATAGGTATGGTTTGTGTTTTTTCGGGTATGTTTCCTGCAACCATTAAAGTGGCTCCAAATTCACCAATTGCTCTTGCAAAAGATAAAATACTCCCACATAAAATTCCTTTAAATGCAAGGGGAAGCGACACCTTCCAAAATACTATTTTTTCATTTGCACCAAGACCCATGGCAACATCTTCATATATAGGATCTATATCTAAAAAAGCAGCTTTGCAGCTTTGATACATTAATGGTAGGGATACCACAAAAGCAGCAATACAAGCACCTGTCCAATGAAACACAAAGGTTATTCCAAAAGCATCATAAAGAAATTTTCCAATCAATCCATTTCTTCCAATTAAACACAATAAACCATATCCGATTACAGAAGGAGGTAAAATCATAGGAATGATGATCATTACTTCTAATATATTTTTGTATTTAAAATTGTACTTGGTAAAAATTCTAGCCAAAAAAATTCCAATAATAACCGTAACCATGGTTGCTATGAAAGATACTTTCAAAGATAAAATTATTGGGCTAATTACCATAAGATTCAAATCCATATTTTTCAAATATAGCTTGTGCTTCTTTTGTTTTTAAATACTTCAAAAATCCACTAGCAGCTTCTTTGTTTTCACTCCCTGAAATAACTGCTGCTGGATATACAATTTCTCTATGACTGTTTTCTTCAAAAGTTTGTTTTATCGTAGCTTTTTTACTTATGGTAGCATCTGACTTGTATACGATTCCACAGGAAACTTCGCTATTTTCAACATAAGTAAGTACTTGCTTTACATCTTTTCCATAAACTATTTTATTCTGCACCTTATCCCAAATCTTTAAATAATCTAATGTTTCTTTTGCATAGTCTCCTGCGGGAACCACCTCTAAAGTCCCTATACTCATTTTTAAATCCTTCTCTATTAAGTCCGTAATAGAAGATATTTCATCTTTATATTCATTTGATACAATTAAAACCAGTTGATTTTTTAGTAAATTTATTTTACTATCCTTCTCTATTAAACTTTTATCTTCTAATTTTTTCATTTGCTTTTGGGATGCAGATATAAATAAATCCGTCGGTGCCCCTTGTTCTATTTGCTGTTCTAAGGTTCCTGATGCTGCAAAATTAAATACAACTTCATCACCTGTTTTGTTTTCGTAATTTGCCCCTATTTCTGTTAATGCATCCTTTAAGCTTGCAGCAGCAGACACCGTAATGCCTTCAGAACTTTCCTTCTCTACTTGTCCACATGCTGAAAAGAGACTCATCATACAAATAATCATGAATAAATACCCTAATTTTTTCATATCTAATCCTCCTCTTTATCCTCCTATAGCCACCATATTTCTATTGATATATTTTCCATCTTCTAAATGGTGAGATTTTGGTTTTTTATGTGTTGCCTCTATAATAATTTCTTTTATGTTCTCTCCTTTTCTTAAAGGGGTTTTTAAATCTATTTCTTCATTTGAATGAAGACATAATTTAAGTTTTCCATCACAAGTAAGTCTTACTCTATTGCAGTTTTCACAAAACTTGCAGGAGATAGGATTAATGAGTCCTACTTTTCCTTTTGCCTCTACTAGTTTATAATATTTTGCAGGAGAGCTTTTATCTTCTTTTTTTACTTCGTTTAAATCCTTTATTCTTTCTAACACCTTCTCATTAGATATAAATTTGTCTAATGACCAGTCTTTCGCCTCGCCTATAGGCATGAGTTCAATAAATCTTATATCTATTTCTTCCTTTTTAGTTAAATAAACAAAATCTTCTATTTCGTCTTCATTAAATCCACCAATCAAAACTGTATTTATTTTTATAGGCGTAAGACCTATCTTTTGTGCTTCCTTTATTCCGTCTAATACAGCTTTAAGATTTCCTCCTCTCGTGATTTTTTCATATTTTGCTTCATTTAAAGTATCTAGGCTTATGTTTACTCTATTAATTCCTGCATCTTTCAAATCTTTTGCATATTCTTTTAGAAATATTCCATTCGTCGTCATTGCAAAATCCTTTAGTTCCTTAAGCTTTCCTATTTTTTCAATCAAGTTTAAGATCCCTTTTCTAATTAAAGGTTCTCCACCTGTTATTCTTATTTTATTGATTCCTAAAGAAACAAAGGTTTTTGCTATTTCTTCTATTTCTTCTAAGCTTAAAACATCACCATGCTTTATCTTACATACTCCTTTTTCCGGCATACAATATCTGCACCTTAAATTGCATAAATCGGTAACAGATATTCTTAGATAATTTATATTTCTTTCATAAGCATCAATCATTTCATTCCCTCTCTTATATTCTTCATTTCCTCTTAAAGTTTATCTATTTTAGCAAATATATCAACTGGCTTTCCAAAGTACAGGGCAGTAGTTGCTACCGCATCTATTCCTGTTTTTGCATATTCTTCTATATTCCCTTCATTGATCCCCCCTGCTCCTATATTTACTATTTTAGGATTTATGTTTTTTACTTCTTTTACAAATCCTTTTAATTTTTCTCCTGGAATTTTATCAAATTGCAGTCCATCTACTCCATTTTTTGCTAATAATAAGGCGTTTTCCAAATCTTCCACCTCAACAATTATTTTCTTCTCACAGGCATTTTTTTTCATTTGACTTAAATTTTTTGAAAGTGCTTCATATCCACCAAGAAAATTAATATGCTGTTTAAAGACCAATATGGTTTCAGATAATCCTAATCGATGGGGATATGCTCCTCCAGCAAGAATCGATTTTATAGAAAGCTCCTTTGTTCCTGGGAAGGACTTTCTTGTTGTTACAATACTTATATTTGGATTAATTTTTTTTGCTTTGTCCACTAATCTTTTTGTTCTCGTTGCTATTCCACAGCAGTATTCTAAAATATTTAAAGAAATTTTCCATGCCATATGAAGATTTTGTGCCTCTCCTTCTCCTTCAATAAATATATCTCCTTTTTGAACCAAAGTTCCTGAAGGAATACATTTTTTAGGAATTATATTTAATTTATTAAATATTCTTAACACTTCTTCACTTCCAGAAATAACAGCTTCTTCTCTAGAATAAAAAGATATTCTCCCTTTTTCTTTTCCAATACCAAGAAGCATAGTGGTTAAATCAATATATGGAACATCTTCTTTTATAAAATTCTCTATGGTTGTATCGGATATAAAAATCATATTTATCCCCCTTTTTTATTTTATTCCCATCAAATCCTATTGGCAATAATCTAAACCAAGCCTTTCTAATCTTTATAAAAAAAACAGTCCTAAAAAGGACTGCTTTAGACATTGATAGATTCTCCAATGAATGACTTAATAAACCTATAGCAAATATTTTTATATCCTCCTATTCGCATAGATTCAGTTAAATTTTGGATATCCATCTCTAGATTTAGTCTAAAACTTTCCTTTCCAAATACGGGAGGCTAAAAAATTTCTTTTTTAACCCATCGGTTTAAATATCGTAGCCATGGCCTTAGATCTTTAAACTCGGAAAATTTATAGTATCATATTATCTTCCTATGGCTGTAAACATCATTTCTGATGCACGTTGTTTTCTTTTCTCTTTAACAGATTTATTTAAGTCTTTTTCTTGTACAATTTTAAATGCTTGCGTTGGACAAACCTTAGCACAAGCTGGCCCATCTTCTTTTCCTACGCAAAGATCACATTTATTTGCAACCATTCTTTCTTTGAAGTAAAGCTTATCGCCATGGTCGCATTTTAGGTTTTGTAATACTTTTTCTCCACTATCATATTCTTCTACTAATTCAATTGCTCCTAAAGGACATGCCATAAGACATGTTTTACATCCTACGCAAACTTTTTCATCCACTTTTATGACCCCATCTTTATTCATAATGGCTCCATTTGGACAGACATTAGCGCATGGTGCATCTTCACAGTGTCTACACTGAATTGGAACACTCACTTTTGCTGTTTTCACAACACTTAATCGAGGATAAAAAGCAACTTCACTACTTCCTGCTGTAAATATGTTTTTATCTGAATGCGCTACTACACAAGCTATTTCACAAGTTCTACAGCCTATACATTTATTAGGATCTGCTACAACAAAACTGTTCATTTACTTATTCTCCTTTCTTGATACATATTTTGTATGAAGAAGATGATGGGATTTATGACCTAAAGGCTCTCCTAAAAATTCATCATATATTTTTTTAATGTCCGGATTTTCATGAGATTTTCTTAACTCTAATTTACGATCATGGTCATAAAGAGATTTTTTTCTATTTTCATAAGCAATTTGTCTATATTCTTCTAAAAGAACTTTTGGCTGTCCTCCACCACTAACACATCCTTCTGGACAGGTCATAACTTCAATAAAGTGAAAATCTGCTTTTCCCTTTTTTACATCTTCTAAAAGAGGAATGACATTTTTTAATCCAGATACAATTGCCACTTTTAAATCTAATTCTCCCACATTTACGGTTGCAGTTCTTACTCCTTCTTTACCCCTTACCAAGTTCACATCTACATCTGGAATAGATTGTTTGGTAATAAGCTCATATCCCGTTCTAAGCGCTGCTTCCATCACACCACCAGTAGTACCAAATAAAGTTCCTGCTCCTGTATAATTTCCTAATGGCGCATCAAATCCCTCTTCTTTTAATTCATGAAAATCTATTTTCATTTCTTTTATTAAATAAGCAAGTTCTCTTGTTGTAAGCACTACATCTACATCTTGATATCCGCTATCCTTCATTTCTGGTCTTTCACATTCAAATTTTTTACAGGTACAAGGCATAATAGAAACACTAAATACTTGACTTGGATCTACCTTATCTATTTCAGCGCCATAGGTTTTGAATACACTTCCTGCCATTTGCTGAGGAGATTTACAAGTTGAAAGATGATCTAAAAGCTTTGGATATTCCTGTTCCATAAATTTTACCCATGCTGGACAGCATGAAGTAAACATTGGTAAAGTTCCCCCCTCCATTACTCTTTTTATCAGTTCACTTCCTTCTTCCATGATGGTTAAATCCGCAGTGAAATTTGTATCATAAACTCTATCAAATTTTAAAGTTTTAAGAGCAGCTGCCATCTTTCCAGGAGTAAGGCTTCCAAGATCTAATCCAAAATCTTCTGCTAAGGCAACCCTTACTGCTGGAGCGCATTGAACTACTTTATATAACTTTTCATCTTTTAGTGCTTCTTTCACTTTGTTTACATCACACCTATTATATGCTGCAAAAAGGGGTTCTTTTATACTTTCAAACATTCCTCTTTCTCTTAATTTTACATCTATAGGTGTGATCTCTTCCTCAAAATAAGAAGCATACGCACTACATTTTTGTACACACTGACCACAAATGACGCACTTGCTTTCATTTATGTCCTGAGGCTCTCCTTCTTTTCCTTCAATTGCATCAACAGGACAAATGGATGCGCATTGTCTGCAACCAGTACAAAGTTCTTTATCTATGTTTACGATCATACGATTCTCTTCCCCCTCTCCAGTCTATACATTCTTTACCGTTTCTAATAGTCCAAGTGCCGCCTTTATATTCTTAGCTTTTTTCTCTTTCATCGGCCTTACTATACTTAATGCGTCTTGAGGACAGGCCTGAATACAAGCTTGATTATCTCTACCTTGGCATAAATCACATTTATATGCAATCTTTCTTTCTTCCTCCAATCCTGATTGCATAACAGATTCTCCTTTATCATACTCCGGTAATAAATCGATAGCTCCAAAAGGACATGCAAGCAAACAAGTCTTACATCCAATACAGACTTTTTCATCAATAGAAATCACTTTATTTTCTTGCTTTATTGCACCTACTGGACAACTATTGGCACATGGCGCATCTTCACACTGTCTACATTGTATAGGCATAGCAAAATTTTCTTCCCTAACAAGATATAATCTCGGTATAACGGGAGTTGTTATGGTTCCTACAGTAAAAGAAACATGGTTATTGCTATTGTGAACGCTAAAACAAGCTACTTCACAAGCTTTACATCCTATACATTTATTCGGATCTGCTACAACAAAACAGTTAAGATCCTTTCTCATATTCCCCACCTCTCATTTTCTAAAAGATTTGCTGCATTCAAATAGCCTTTCGCCCCCTAGATTGCGCTTACATTTTATACACAAGTTTTTTTCATCTTTATGATATAAAATGATCGATTTTCCGCAATGATCACAATTCCCATAAGGAATAAAGTTCTTTTCTTTTTTTAACCTATTTTCTTTTTTTTCCATTGCAGCAAAAGGACATATATCCAAACATTTGGTGCAATTTTCATCACATAATTCCTTTTTAAATACAATTTCTATCCCATTATTTTTTTTTTCAAAATGCAAAGCTTTCTTTTTACAAATCAAAATACATGCCTCACATAAAATACATTTATCCTCATCTATTTTCATTTTTTCACCTACTGGGTTAAAGCTTTATTCTATTCTCATTTGCATATATGTTCATTCTTTTTCCTCTTACAAATCCTACTAAAGTAATATTTAGTTTTTTTGCCATATCTATTGCTAAACTAGTAGGAGCTGATTTTGAAATAACAATAGGTATTTTTAAATTTGCGCACTTTTGAAGCATATCAAGGGATATCCTTCCGCTCACTACCACAATTTTATCTTCAAGAGGAATATTATTTAAAGTAGCATATCCCATGACTTTATCCATGGCATTATGTCTAGCCACGTCCTCACAAGCAAATATTAAATCCTTTGTATCAAATATTCCTATACAATGCACCCCTCCTGTTTTTTGAAAAACAGAAGAATAATTCAATATTTTTTCTTCAAAGGTATATACTTTTGCATAATCTAAGTAAACATCCTGCTTAATAAAATCTTTTTTCTCTTTTTGTGAAGTGGATTTTGCCCTTACCTTTGCAAATCTCTTTTCTATATTTATTTCTAATAGTTCAATATCCTCTATCTTATGAATAAGCATTTTTGTTCTTAAAAAACCAACAACCAGTTCCTTCAAATTTTCTGGAGTACAACAAAGAGTTGCAATATGCTCTTCGTTTAAAAAAAGATCTAAGGGATATTCCACTACAATCCATTCTTCTTTCTCTTCCCATATACCGTTCTTTATTTCTATGGCAGAAGATAATTGCGTCTTATTATCTCTTATAAAAATTTTCTTTTTCTGGGTAGAAGCTATTTTTTCTTCTATAAAATCAGCAATAGCGTGTACATCATTTATATCTAGATTTAAAATGCCCTCTACTTTTTCATTCGTAGCAATAGCCATAAAAGTATCTATGGAATAATTTTTATTTTTACAAAGTAAAGTATTATCTATTTCTTTTCTATGTATCTCTATTTTAGGATAAGCATTGCTTTTGAATCCTTCCATGATTACAATATCTACATCTTGAAAGAGAAAAAGAATTTCTTCTATGCCCTTTTCTTTTTCAACTTGTTTCACCATGGCTAATTTTTGTGAGGAGGAAATCACTACATTATCTCCTCCTGCTTTGGTGAATCTCCAGCTGTCTTTTCCTTCCTTATCGATTTCAAATTGATGTGCGTCATGCTTTAAAATCCCCACTTTATAGTTTTTATCTTTAAAAAGTTTAATTAACTTTTCAATCAAAGTGGTTTTCCCCATGCCTGATTTTGTAGAAACGATAGATAGGATAAAGGGCTTTTTATTCAAATAAGTATCTTCCATTGAATACTTCTCCTTTTTGAGCAATCTCTATGTCTTCTGGTATAATAATAATCCCATTTGCTTTGGATAGGGTCATTAAATGATTAGAACACTGTGATCCTAATTCATAGGCAACATATCCCTCATCTTCTTTTTTTATATTCACATAAACATATTTTGTTCTTCCTTTTTTTACTTTAAAATTATCCCCTAAAATCACAGAAATTTCTTTGCTACAAAAACTATCTTTTCCCATCATCTTCAAAATAGAAGGTTTTACAAAGGTTTCAAAAGTAGTGATTAAAGATAATGGATTTCCAGGAAGACCAAAAAATAATTTTTCCTTATAGGTTGCAAAGGTTACTGGTTTTCCAGGCTTTATAGATACTTTTGTAAAATGAATATTGGCTCCAATTTCCTTTAAAATATCCTCTACAAAATCATAATCCCCAACAGACGCTCCTCCTGAACTAATAACCATATCTGCATGTTCAAAAGCATATTTCATTTTTTCTTTTAAGATATCTTTTTCATCTTCAATGATTCCTAAAGATAAAGACTTTGCTCCTACGGCACCAACTAAAGCAGTTAAGGAATACTCATTGCTATTTCTTATTTTTCCTTTTTCTAATGCTTTATCTATATCAATTAATTCATCTCCTGTTATAAGAAGTGCAATGGTAGGCGCTTTATATACCTTTATATTGCTATATCCCAAAGAGGCAAGAAAACCTATTTCTGCGGGCCTAATCTCTTTCCCTTTTGAAAGGGCTAAATCACCCATATTGATTTCTTCTCCTTTTTTTATCACATGGTTTCCTTTTTCCACAGCATCTTCTAAGACAAGTTTATTTCCCTCTACCTTTACCTTTTCTATTTCTATGACAGCATCTGCTCCAGATGGTAGAGGAGCTCCTGTCATTATTTTAAAAGCTTCCCCAGATCTTAATTCTCCTTCATAATACCCTCCGGCTTTTATTATTCCTTTTATTTCAAGGGTTAAAGTGTTATTTGTATCTTCACTTTTAATTGCATATCCATCCATGGCAGATTTATTAAAAGGAGGCAGTATATCTTTAGAATAAATATCTTCTCCTAATATATAGTTTAAAGAAGATATTAAATCTTTTGTTTCCACACCCAGTATCTTTACTTCTTTCATAATTCGGTTTAGTGCATCCTCTATTTTAATCATTGTCATTTCCCTTTCTCATGGTCTTTGAATCTTTTACTGTGCTTTTACCACGTTCATTTGTTTTCTTATTTTTTCGTACTCCTCTTTTATATATTGTTCTGCCAAAGCTTGATCTTCTATTTTTTCTACTTTCACTGCACAGTATTTATATTCTGGTGTTTTAGAGACAGGATCTAAATGATCTATTGTAAGTTCATTACACGATCCAATCCACCACTGATAGGTCATAAAGGTAGAACCTGTTTTCACTCTATCTGTAACGAGGGCTCTTGTAATTACGCTTCCTCTTCTGGAACTTACTCTTACAAGTTCTTCACTTTCTATTCCTAATTTTTCTCCATCTTCTATACTCATTTGTATGTAACCAGGCTCATCTGCAAGCTCTTTTAATCCCCTACAATTTCCAGTCATGGTTCTTACAGAATAGTGTCCTACTTCTCTTACAGTAGATAAGCTAAGAGGATATTCTTCATCTGGCATTTCTTTAGGAGGTCTCCACTCACAAGCAAATAAATTACCTTTTCCACTTGGAGTGCTAAATTTATTTCCATTATATAAATACTTTGTGCCAGGATGATCTTCACTAGGGCAAGGCCATTGAACCCCACCTTCTTCTTCCATACGCTTATAGCTTGCACCTGCAAAACTAGGACAAAGACTTCTCATCTCATCCCAAATTTCTTCTGTATTTTTATATTTCATTGGATATCCCATTTTTGTTGCTATTTCACAAATAATCTGCCAATCTGGTTTTACATCTCCTTTTGGCTCTACTGCTTTTTTAAATCTTTGAAAGCCTCTATCTGCACAGGTATAAACCCCCTCGTGCTCTCCCCAAGAAGTTGCAGGTAAGATTACATCTGCGTGAAGTGCTGTTTTATTCATAAATATATCTTGAACCACTACGAATTCTAAGTGATCTAAGGTCTCTCTAACCTCTGATGCATGGGGATCACTTTGAACAGGGTCTTCTCCAAATATATAGTATGCTTTTACTTTATTTTCATGAAGGGATAAATGAGGAACTTCCGTTAAAGGATACCCTACTTTGTCAGAAAGCTTTACACCCCATGCTTTTTCAAATTTTTCTCTTACTTTATCATCTGTAACAGCTTGATATCCTGGATATACATTTGGAAGTACTCCCATATCACAAGCGCCTTGAACATTATTTTGACCTCTTACAGGTCCAATACCCACACTTTCTCTTCCAAAATTTCCTGTTAAAAGGGCTAAAGATGCAAGTCCCTTTACAACATCAACTGCTTGACCAAACTGAGTAACACCCATTCCATAAAGAATCATAGAGTTTTTCGCATTTGCATAATCTCTCATTGCTCTTCGAATATCATGAGCAGGAATACCTGTCATTTTTTGAGCATATTCAGGGGTGAATTTGGATACAAAATTCTTATATTCTTCAAAGCCTTCTGTATGCTTTTCTACAAATTCTTTGTTATAAAGATTCTCACTAATTAAAATATTTCCAAAGGTATTTACTAAAATCATATTTGTTCCGCCTTTTATAGGCAGCCATAAATCAGCAATTCTAGCTGACTCTGTAATTCTAGGATCTGTCACGATTATTTTTGCACCTTTTTCCTTTGCTCTAACGATTCTTCTTGCAACAATTGGATGTGAATCTGCACCATTATATCCAAATATAAATAGTACATCTGCATTTTCTATTTCTGGAATAGAGTTAGACATAGCACCGTTTCCTAATGAGTAGGCTAGACCAGCCACGGAAGGCGCATGTCAAACGCGGGCACAGTGATCTATATTATTGGTTCCAACAACGGCCCTCATAAATTTTTGCATAATATAATTTGCTTCATTTCCAGGTCCTCTAGCAGAACCGGTTCCCATAATAGCATCAGGTCCATATTTTTCTTTTATTTCATTTAATTTTGTAGCAGTAAAATCAATTGCTTCCTCCCACGAAACCTCTTCTAAAATTCCTTTTTTTCTGATCATTGGCTTTTTAAGCCTTGCGGTTAAAAGCTGTGGATCATTTAAAAAATCCCATCCATAATGCCCTTTTAAACATAAATTTCCTTCATTGGTTCTACCATTTGCAGGTTCTGCTCTCACTATTTCCCCGTCTTTCACTACTAAATACATGTGACATCCTGCACCACAGTAAGGACATATGGTTAATACCTTTTCTTCCATACAGTTTTCCCCCTTATCCCCATAATTTTCAAAAATAACGCTATAATTACTTTATATATGAACAGATTGTGCTAGTTAAATTTATTTCTAACTAGCACAATCTATTAAACAATGTAATATAGTTTTTATTTTATCTTATTCATATACTTTATTAAATCCTGTTTTGTATTTAAATTTAAAAACATATCCCAATTTGGGCTAAAATTTTTTGCTATTTTTTCTTCTATGTATAAGGTTTTTACTTTTTCTAATAGGATATAAATAGATTTTTTATCTTGCATCATATATTCTTCTATATCCTTTATCATGTTTTTATTATAAAAAGCATGAAAAGGCTCTATCCATTCTCCCAATCTCGTTACACATGCACTTACCTGTATATTTTTTAACTTCTCCTTCATATAACGTATATAGTTTATATTCACATTTGGCATATCACATGCTGTAAAATAAACATATTCACTCTTACTTTCTTTAAGTGCAACATGTATTCCACTTAAAGGTCCTTTTTCCTTTATTTCATCTGAAATGATTTTGTAGGGAAAATCATCATAATAAGCTGGCTTGTTTGTAACGATAATGATTTCTTCAAATTCTTTTTTTAACATCTCTATCATATGATTCATTAATCTTTTCTCATTTATTTGCAGAAACTGCTTATCAAACTTCATTCTTGAACTTTTTCCTCCAGCAAGGATTACACCTGTTTTAAATTTTTCCATACCTATCTTTTCCTTGCACATTCACTGGTTAAGCCTTTAAGTATTTCAAGTCCATGATGAAGGGTGTCTATGATATATTCTAAAGATTCTTTTACAGCTTTAGGACTTCCAGGTAAATTAATGATTAATGTTTTATTTCTGATTCCACTAATGCCACGAGATAACATAGCTCTTTTGGTAATAGAAAGACTATAATATCTCATTGCCTCTGATATCCCCGGAGCAAGCTTTGTTATAGCCTTACTTGTTGCTTCTGGCGTTACATCTCTTTCACTAAATCCAGTTCCTCCTGTTGTCAATATCAAATCTATATTCAGTTCATCGCTCATATAAACCATTTCATTAAGCAAAGCATCCTCTCTATCGGGAAGAACAATATACTTTTCTACACCATATCCTTTTGATGTTACTATTTTTTCTATTACTTTCCCGCTTTCATCTTCTCTTTCCCCTAAATATCCTTTATCACTTGCTGTAATAATTCCTACTTTAAACATACCTTCCCTCCCCTACATATATATTGGTTACAATTTTGTTATATTTTAAAATAAATACAATTTTATATAAAGTTAGACAATTATATAACAAATTCCTTCTTATTTTTATTCATTTTTATTAATTTTTTATTCATTGGTAGAAAGAATTTCTTTTTCTTCTTCTACTGGATATATTTCTTTCTTATGATAATGGGTATGTAGTAATTCATGTGCTTTATGACTATTTGGTTTTCCTAAAAATTCTTTGTATAATTTTTCGATGGATGGATTCTTATGGGATTTTCTAATTTCCATTAATTTATCTTCTTCATATAGGGCCTTTGCTCTTTCTACTCTTAAATCAATTTCTTCTCTTGTTTTTGCACAAACCTGAGGTTGCCCTCCTCCTGTCACGCATCCACCAGAGCAACCCATTATTTCAATGAAATGGTATTCAGCTTCTCCTTTTTTTACTCTTTCCAGTACTTTTTCAGCAGCTTTTGTTCCATGAGCTACGGCTACTTTTACAGTTAAATTCCCTATTTGTACTGCTGCTTCTTTTACATCTTCATCTATTCCTCTAACCCCATGGTATTCAATTTGCTCTAAATCTTCTCCGGTTAATACATCTGCAACGGTTCTAATAGCAGCTTCCATAACACCACCTGTTGCTCCAAATATAACCCCTGCTCCTGAGTAATCTCCAAAGAATTCATCAAAGTCTTCCTCTTTAAGCTTTGTAAATTCTATTCTAGCTTCTTTAATCATCTTTCCAAGCTCTCTTGTGGTTAAAACAGCATCTACATCAGAAAGTCCATTTGCCTTCATTTCTTCTCTAGCAGATTCTGTTTTCTTAGAAGTACATGGCATAATGGATACTACATATATATCTTTTGGATCTATATCATTTTCCTTTGCATAATAGGACTTTAATATTGCTCCCATCATTTGATGAGGGGATTTGCAAGTAGATAAGTTTTCTAAAAACTCTGGATGATAAAATTCACAATATCTTATCCATCCTGGAGAACAAGAGGTAATCATTGGAAGTACTCCACCATTTTTAATTCTTCCTAAAAGTTCTGTTCCTTCCTCCATAATAGTAAGGTCCGCTGCAAAGTTTGTATCAAATACTTTATCAAAACCTAATCTTTTGAGAGCAGACACCATTTTTCCTGTAACCCTTGTTCCAATGGGATATCCAAACATTTCTCCAAGAGCTGCCCTTACTGCTGGTGCAGTTTGAACAATTACATGTTTCCTTGTGTCTTCTATTGCATCCCAAACCCTTTCTATATCACTTTTTTCTCTTAGGGCAGCAACGGGACATACATTAATGCATTGACCACAATATATACATGGAGATTCTGCCATACTCTTATCAAAAGCAGGAGAAACCTCTGTATCAAATCCTCTCTTTGTAAAAGATAATATTCCTATTCCTTGAACTTTTGAACATACAGCAATACATCTTCCACAAAGAATGCATTTATTTGGATCTCTTATAATAGAATGAGATACATCATCTATGCTTTTTTCTATTTTTTCTCCTTCAAATTCGATATTCTCTATGTTTAAATCTTCACAAAGATTTTGTAGTTCACAATTTTTATTTCTAAAACATGCTAAGCAATCTCTATTATGATTGGAAATGATTAATTCTAAATTTGCTTTTCTTGCTTCTCTTACTTTTTTCGTATTTGTTTTTATCACCATTCCTTCACTTACTGGATGTACACAAGAAGCTTGAAGATTTCTTGCTCCTTGTACTTCTACCAAACACATTCTACAAGCTCCAATTTCATTTATGTCTTTTAGATAACATAAAGTAGGTATATCTATGCCTATTTCTCTAGCAGCCTCTAGTATTGTATATTCTTTAGGTACTTCTACTTTTATATCATCAATGGTTACAGTAATTCTTTCCATTCTCCGCACCTCTTTTTCCTTATTTTTTTCTTATTGCTCCAAATGGACATTT
>SWCA01008915.1_pt1 | contig 59998 bp, 62 predicted proteins | sample 4692961 | NCBI WGS metagenome assembly SWCA01 (sample SAMN10267275, study PRJNA491770) | bioreactor metagenome | isolation source: DHS bioreactor inoculated with | place: Japan: off Shimokita Peninsula | reverse complement strand
GAGCGCTATTTGTGTAATGAAAACAGAGATTTTCATTGCATAAATAGCTTTTTTGAGTTGAAAAAAATCCACATTTAGAATCTTTCAAAGAAAGACTTTTTTATTATAGGAAATTTAAAATTGGGAGGAGTATAAAAATGAAATCTTTAATCAGAATGAGAATGAGTCTTCATGATGCACACTATGGAGGAAATTTAGTAGATGGAGCAAAAATGCTTCAATTATTTGGAGATGTAGCAACAGAACTTTTAATTCGACATGATGGAGATGAAGGACTTTTTAGAGCATATGATTCTGTTGAATTTTTAGCACCAGTATATGCAGGAGATTACATAGAAGCAGAAGGAGAGATAGTAGAATTTGGAAATTCTTCAAGAAAAATGATATTTGAAGCTAGAAAAGTGATTGTACCAAGAGCCGATATAAACGACTCAGCAGCAGATGTTTTAGAGGAGCCAATTGTAGTATGTAGAGCAAAAGGTACTTGCGTTGTACCGAAAGATAAGCAAAGAAGATAGGGGGAAGATCCATGGAAAAATTAATCATAACAGCAGCTATATGTGGTGCTGAAGTGACAAAAGAGCATAATCCAAGTGTCCCATATACTGTAGAGGAAATTGGAAGAGAAGCAGAGATTGCGTATAAAGCAGGGGCAAGCATCATACATCTTCATGTTAGAAATGATGATGGAACACCAACCCAAGATATAAATAGATTTAGAGAATGCATAGAAGAAATAAAAAGAAGATGCCCAGATGCGATAATTCAACCATCTACTGGTGGAGCAGTTGGAATGAGTAATGAAGAGAGACTTCAACCTGTTAATTTAAAACCTGAAATGGCAACCCTTGATTGTGGTACTTGTAACTTTGGTGGAGATGATATTTTTGTAAATACAGAAAATACGATAAAAGAATTTGGGGAAAAAATGATAGGCCTTGGAATAAAACCAGAAATTGAGGTTTTTGATAAAGGAATGGTAGATATGGCTATAAGATTAAATAAAAAGGGATATATTAAAGCCCCAATGCATTTTAACTTTGTGTTAGGCGTAAATGGCGGAATGAGTGCCACCCCAAGGGATTTAGTATTTATGGCAGAAAGTATACCAAAGGGATCAACCTTTACTGTTGCAGGAATCGGAAAAAGTGAATTTGAGATGGCTGCACTGTCTATTCTAATGGGAGGACACGTTCGTGTTGGATTCGAAGACAACGTTTACATATCAAAAGGTATTTTAGCAAAATCTAATGGAGAATTAGTTGAAAAGGTTGTAAGAATAGCAAAAGAACTTGGAAGAGAAATCGCATCTCCAGCAGAAGCAAGAAAAATACTTGGTTTATAAGGAGTGATGATATGAATAAGATAGTAGATATTCAGGATTTAAAATCCTTGATTAAAGATAATATGACCATTATGATTGGTGGATTTTTAGGATGCGGGACACCAGAAAAATTAATTGATTTATTGATTGAAATGAATGTAAAAGATTTAACCATTATTGGAAATGATACAAGTTTTGTAGATAGAGGAATCGGAAGACTCATTGTAAATAATCAAGTAAAAAAGGTAATTGCTTCTCATATAGGAACTAATCCTCAAACGGGAAAATTAATGAATGAAGGAGCCATGGAAGTAGAGCTTTCTCCACAAGGAACATTAATCGAAAGAATAAGAGCAGGAGGGTATGGACTTGGAGGAATACTTACACCAACAGGCATTGGAACTCTTGTTGAGGATGGAAAAGAAAAAATAAGCATTCAAGGAAAAGAATATTTATTAGAGCTTCCTTTAAGAGCAGATTTAGCCCTTGTTAAAGGAAGTATAGTGGATGGATTTGGAAATATTTTCTATAGAGGGACAACAAAAAACTTTAATCCAATGATTGCCATGGCGGCGGATATGGTAATGGTAGAAGCAGAAAGTTTGGTGAAAATAGGAGAAATGGATGAAGAAAGAATTATGACTCCAGGGGTAGTAGTAGACTATATCATAAAAGGAGGGGAGTAAAAGAATGATAGATGAGAAATTAGCTAAAGAAATTATCGCAAAAAGGGTAGGAAAAGAGCTTAAGGACGGACAATTGGTAAACCTTGGAATTGGTCTTCCTACTATGGTTGCAAATTATATACCACAAGGAATTCATGTAACTTTTCAATCTGAAAATGGAATGGTAGGTATGGGAAAAGCGCCAGAACCTGGATGTGAAGACAAAGATATTACCAATGCAGGGGGGCAATATGTAAGTATCCTTCCAGATGGTGCCTTCTTTGATAGTAGCGTTTCCTTTGGATTAATTAGAGGAGGACATGTGGATATGACTGTTCTAGGTGCTTTAGAAGTAGATGAAGAAGGAAGTCTTGCAAACTGGATTATACCTGGAAAGTTAGTTCCTGGAATGGGTGGAGCCATGGACTTAGTAACAGGAGCAAAAAAAGTAATTCTTGCCATGGTTCATACAGCAAAAGGAAAACCTAAGATATTAAAAAAATGCAATTTACCTCTTACCGCAAAGAATGTGGTGGATTTAATCATTACAGAACTAGGGGTAATGGAGGTTACAAGTGAAGGACTTGTTTTAAAAGAAATACATAAAGATACAACAATAGAAGAAATAAAAGAAGCAACAGAAGCTAATTTAGTTGTTTCAAAAGATTTAAAAATAATGGAAATATAAGGGGGACAAGAAGATGAAAAAAGGATGCAAATATGGAACACACAGAGTAATTGAGCCAAAGGAAGTATTACCACAAGCAGCGGTGAAAATATGCAATGATATGGAATTGTTTGATAATGAAATATTAATCGATGTTCAAGCACTAAACATTGACTCTGCAAGTTTTACTCAAATAGAAGAAGAATGTCATCATGATATTGAAAAAATAAAAAATAGAATCATGGAAATTGTAAATGAAAAAGGAAAAATGCAAAACCCAGTTACAGGATCAGGCGGAATGCTTATCGGTACAATTGAAAAAATAGGATCTGCAGTAGAAGGAAAAACAGATTTAAAGATAGGAGATAAAATTGCAACATTAGTATCCCTTTCTTTAACACCACTTAAAATAGAAGAAATAATCGACATTAAACCAGATATTGATAGAGTTGAAATAAAAGGAAAAGCAATATTATTTGAAAGCGGGATTTATGCAACTCTTCCAAAAGATATGGAAGAAACATTAGCGCTTGCAGCCCTTGATGTAGCAGGAGCACCAGCTCAAGCAAGAAAACTTCCTAAAGAAGGAGACTATGTTTTAATTCTTGGTGCAGCTGGAAAATCTGGAATGCTTTGCTGCTATGAAGCAAAGAAAAAAGTTGGAGAAAAGGGTATGGTTATCGGGCTTGTGAGAGATGAAAAAAGTGCAACTTTCCTTAAAAATACAGGATTTTGTCATGAGGTAATCATAGCAGACGCGCAAAATGCTACTGGAGTTTTAAATAAAGTATTAGAAGTTACTGATGGAAAAGAAGTAGATATTGCAATAAACTGTGTAAACGTTCCAAATACAGAAATGTCAACTATACTTCCAGTAAAAGATGAGGGAACTGTATATTTCTTCTCTATGGCAACAAGCTTTACAAAAGCTGCATTGGGAGCAGAAGGAGTAGGAAAAGATGTAAACATGATCATAGGAAATGGATATACAAAGCATCATGCACAAATAACTTTAGAAGATTTAAGGGAAAGTGAAACTTTAAGAAAGATATTTGAAGAATTATATGTTTAATTTCTGACTGTATAATATGTTTTACTCAATATTATAGATTACTTTTAAGTTATAAAAAAAGAATGAGGGGGATGTAAAATGAAAGTAAACAGAAGAAATGAGCTTTTTAAAAATGTGAGTGATGCAGAATGGTTTGACTGGAAATGGCAAGTTAGAAACAGAATTGAAACAGTAGATGAGCTTAAAAAATATATACCTTTAACACAGGAAGAAGAAGAAGGAGCTAGAGAGTGTTTAAAAACTTTAAGAATGTCAATAACGCCTTACTATTTATCACTAATTGATGTAAATGATCCACATGATCCAGTAAGAAAACAAGCAATACCAATGAGCTTAGAACTTCATCATGCAGATGCAGATTTACTTGATCCACTTCATGAAGATGAAGATTCTCCAGTTCCAGGACTTACCCATAGATATCCAGATAGAGCACTTTTATTAGTAACAGACCAATGTTCTATGTATTGTAGACACTGTACAAGAAGAAGATTTGCAGGACAACACGATACGGCTCTTCCAATGGAGCAAATTGATAAGGCAATAGATTATATTGCAAAAACACCTGTAATAAGAGATGTTCTTTTATCAGGAGGAGATGCACTTTTAATATCTGATGAAAAATTAGAGTACATCATTAAAAGATTAAGAGAAATACCACATGTTGAAATTGTGAGAATTGGATCAAGGGTTCCAGTAGTTATGCCACAAAGAATAACAGAAGATCTCGTAAACATGCTTAAAAAATATCATCCAATTTGGCTGAATACGCACTTTAATCATCCAAATGAAATTACAGAAGAATCTAAAAAAGCTTGCGAAATGCTTGCAAATGCAGGTATTCCTCTTGGAAACCAATCTGTATTACTAAGAGAAGTAAATGATTGTGTGCATGTAATGAAAAAGCTTGTAAATGAGCTTGTAAAAATAAGAGTGAGACCATATTATATCTATCAATGTGACTTATCTATGGGTCTTGAGCATTTTAGAACACCAGTAGCAAAAGGAATTGAAATCATAGAAGGTTTAAGAGGACATACATCTGGATATTGTGTTCCAACATTTGTTGTGGATGCTCCTGGTGGAGGTGGAAAAACACCTGTAATGCCAAATTATGTAATATCTCAAAGTCATAATAAAGTGATCCTTAGAAATTTTGAAGGTGTAATTACAACATACGAAGAACCAACAAACTATACTCCAGGATGTAATTGCGAAGTATGCAAAAAAGAAAAAGAAGTAAAATTAGTTGGGGTTGCAGGTCTTCTTAATAATCAGCAAATGGCACTAGAACCAGAGGGATTAGAGAGAAAATTAAGAGGACATAAAAATCATGAAGAAGCTCCTTCACACGCTTAAGGATTATAAAAGCGTATCTATTATAGGAATGGATAAAAATGTAGGAAAAACTACTACATTAAATTACATTATAAATGAGACAAAGGGTGAATTCACCCTTGGTCTCACTTCAATAGGCAGAGATGGAGAAGAAGAAGATGTTGTAACAAGCACCCATAAGCCTAGAATATACGTGCAAAAAGGTAGCTTTATTGCAACTGCAAAAAGTTGCTTTTTGGAGAGTGATGTAACAAAAGAGATCGTCTATACTACGGGAATCAACACACCTATGGGAGAAATTATCTTATTTAAAGCATTAAGTGACGGATTTGTCCAGTTAGCAGGACCTTCTATGAACTATCATCTGGAGGGGGTTTGCAAAAAGTTAAAAGAGCTAGGAAGTGATATTGTTATCGCTGATGGTGCCCTTTCAAGAAAAAGCTTAGCTTCACCAACGGTTACTCAGGGAACCATACTCTGCACAGGAGCATCCTTATCAAAAAGTATGCATAAGGTAGTGGAAGAAACAGCGCATACGGTGAGACTTTTATCCATAGAAAAGGAATCAGATGAAAAAATAATTAATCTAGCAAAAGAAATAGTAAGTACAGTAAGTGTAGGAATCATAGATAAAGAAAATAAAGTAAAAAAATTAAATGTACTAACCGCTTTAGAAGCCTCAAAGGAGATTTTAGAAAACTTAGAGGAAAATTCAAAATATATAGTAATAAAAGGAATAATAGGAGATAGGCTTTTAGGAGATATGATGAAAAGTAGTGAAAAGTATAAGGACATCATATTTCTAGTACAAGATGGAACTAAAATATTTTTAAGCAAGGAAACCTTTTATAAGTTTGAAAAATGTGGTGGAAAAATAAGAGCAATGACTCCAATTCAATTAATATGCATTACAGCTAATCCAAAATCGCCATATGGATATGAATTTGATAAGGATAAATTTTTAGCTTTTCTTAGAAAAGAAATAGCATTACCTGTATTTGATATTCTAGGGGGTGGTTAAAATAAAATTTCTAGATAAAGAACAAAGAGAAGCAATAGGATTTGATTTTATTCTTGAAAAATTAGAAGCAGTTACCCCTTATGGAATAGATAAAAAAAAGAAGATAAGAATTTTCAAGAAAAACGAAAAAGATTTACTGATAAAAGAGCTAAACAATGTGGAGAAGATTGTAAATAGTATAAAGGAAAACAATGAAATTTATATAGAGATAGAAAGATTATTCTGGAGACTAAAGGATATTAGAAATTCCATAAAAAGATGCAAGGAAGGTTATATATTAGATGAAATAGAGCTTTATGAGCTGAAAAATTTTGCCATTATTTTAGAAAAAATTATTCTTCTCTACAGAAAACTGTATCTAGAGATAAAAAACATCACCTTTTATTCTCTAGAAAAAATAATAGCTTTATTAGATCCAGAAAATCAAAAGATACACACTTTTTATATATATGACGGGTACAGTGAAAATTTAAAAAATATAAGAAATGAAAAAAGAAAAATAGAAGAAACCATATTTAAAGAAGAAGATGAAGAAAAAATAAAAATACTAAAAGAAAAACGATTAGATATGGTGATTCTAGAAGAAAAAGAAGAATTAAAAATAAAAGAATTTTTAAACGGGGAGATAGGTCAATATATAGATTTAATAGAAGAAAACATAAAATCTTTAGGAGAATTAGATTTTTTAATTGCAAAAGGGAAGTTAGCCCTCTCTTATCAAGGAATAAAGCCTAAGATTTGTGATGAAATGGAAATTCATTTTAAAGATGCCTTTAATCCTTCTATCAAGATAATTCTTGAAAAAAAAGGAAAGGAATTTACACCTATTAGCTTATCCTTGAAAAATGGAATTAGCATTATTACAGGAGCAAATATGGGAGGGAAAAGTGTTACCTTAAAGACAGTGGTTTTAAACTTACTTCTTGGTCAAATGGGTTTTTTTCTATTTGCCAAAGAAGCAGCTTTTCCTATACTAGACTTTATCTACCATATTTCAGATGATATGCAGTCTATTAGCAAAGGACTTAGTACTTTTGGAGCGGAGATTGTAAAAATAAAAGGAGTCATAGAATCTATCAAAAGAGGAGATGGATTTGTGGCACTAGATGAATTTGCAAGGGGAACGAATCCCAAAGAAGGAAACATTCTAGTAAAATCTCTTTGCAGTTATTTAAAAGAATTTAATAGTATAAGCCTTATTTCCACTCATTATGATGGAATAATTGACGAGGATATGATTCACTACCAAGTAATAGGACTAAAGAATGTAAATTTTGAAGCGTTAAAATATAAAATTGATTTAAATAAAAAGCATTCCGTTGAGATTATTCAAGAGCATATGGATTATCGATTAGAAAAGGTTTCTAGTGAAGATAAAGTTCCAAAAGATGCATTGAATATATCTATGCTACTGGGGCTTGAAGAATCTGTTATAGACATTGCAAAAGAATACTATGAGAAGGGGGAAGAATATGCAAAGTAAATTAAATTTAAACTGGGAAGTTGTTGAAAAAGCAAGAGCAGCTTCTAAAAAAATAGCATTAGATACACAAGAATTTATAGATAGACATACTACAGTAGCGGTGGAAAGAACTGTATGTAGACTACTTGGAATAGATGGGGTAGATGAATTTGATGTACCGCTTCCAAATGTTGTTGTAGATAATATCAAAAAAGGAAAAGGACTTTCTTTGGGAGCAGCAATGTTCATTGGAAACGCCATGGTGAATTTAAAACTTACACCTCAAGAAATTGCTGAAAAAGTTGCAAAAGGAGAAATTGATCTTACAAAAATACCTATGGCAGATGCCTTTGAAATAAAGATGGCTATAGCTTGTGTTGCGAAAGAAACGGTGAAAAAAATAAAAGAAAATAAAGGAAATAGAGAAACTTATTTAGAAAAATTTGGAGATAAAGAAGGACCTTATTTATATGTTATTGTGGCAACTGGAAATATTTATGAAGATATTATTCAAGCAAAAGCAGCAGCAAAGCAAGGGGCAGATATTATTGCTGTAATAAGAACTACAGGACAAAGTCTTTTAGATTATGTGCCTTATGGTGCAACGATAGAAGGATTTGGTGGAACTTATGCAACGCAAGAAAACTTTAGACTCATGAGAGCTGCACTAGATGAGGTTGGAGAAGAGCTTGGACGATATATTAGACTTTGTAATTACTGCTCTGGACTTTGTATGCCAGAAATTGCTGCTATGGGGGCTCTTGAGAGACTAGATGTTATGCTAAATGATGCTCTTTATGGAATATTATTTAGGGATATTAATATGCAAAGAACTTTAGTAGATCAATATTTCTCAAGAATTATCAATGGATTTGCAGGCGTAATCATCAATACTGGAGAAGATAATTACCTAACTACAGCAGATGCAGTAGAAGAAGCGCATACAGTACTTGCATCTCAATTTATAAATGAGCAGTTTGCTCTTGTAGCAGGATTAAAAGAAGAACTGATGGGACTTGGCCATGCTTTTGAGATGCATCCAGATTTGAAGGATGGATTTTTACTAGAACTTTCTCAAGCACAAATGGCAAGAGAAATATTCCCAAAAGCACCACTTAAATATATGCCTCCAACAAAGTTTATGACAGGAGATATATTTAAGGGACATATTCAAGATACTTTATTCAATATGGTTACTATTTTAACCAATCAAAAGCTTCATCTTCTTGGAATGTTAACAGAAGCCATTCATACACCGTTTATGTCAGATAGAGCTTTATCTATAGAAAATGCACAATATATATTTAATAATATGAGCTCCCTAGGGGATGAAATTACCTTTAAAGAAGGAGGAATCATTCAACGTAGAGCAGATGAGGTTTTAAATAAGGCATATGATCTTTTAACAGAAATTGAAAAAGAAGGATTATTTAAGACCCTGGAAAAAGGAATATTTGCAGGCGTAAAAAGACCAATTAATGGTGGTAAAGGATTAGATGGAGTTATAGAAAAAGAGAAGGATTACTTTAATCCATTTGTAGAATTAATGTTAAAGGGGGAAAACTAATGAGCGGCGGACTTTATTCAATGGACAAAAAAGAATTTGATAAAACCCTGGATTTAACAAAGGTTTTACCTTATGGAGATACCATGAATGATGGGAAAGTGCAAGTAAGCTTTACCCTTCCTCTTGAAGATGGAGAAAAAGCAATTGAAGCAGCAAAAATTATTGCAAAAAAAATGGGATTGGAAGAACCTTCGGTAGTACTTCATAAAGCACTGGATAAAGAATTTACTTTCTTTGTTGTGTATGGAAGCTTAACTCAAAGTGTAGATTATACTCAAATTCATGTGGAAAGCGTAGACGTTGAAACAATGGATATGGAAGAAGTAAATGAATATATAAAAGAAAACATAAAAGAAAAGATCGTTGTAGTAGGAGCAAGTACAGGAACAGATGCCCATACGGTAGGAATAGATGCCATCATGAACATGAAAGGATATGCAGGACATTACGGCCTGGAGAGATATGAAATGATAGAAGCATATAACTTAGGAAGTCAAGTTCCAAATGAAGAATTTATTAAAAGGGCAATAGAACTTAAGGCAAACGTATTGTTAGTATCTCAAACGGTTACTCAAAAGAATGTGCATATACAAAATTTAACAAACCTTGTAGAGCTTCTTGAAGCAGAAGGCCTAAGAGATAAAATTATATTAATTTGTGGGGGACCTAGAATTTCTCACGAACTTGCAAAAGAACTTGGATATGATGCAGGATTTGGACCAGGAAAATATGCAGATGATGTTGCATCCTTTGCTGTTACAGAAATAGTAAACAGAAATCTTATAAAATAGATAGGGTGGGGTATATGGAGAATATCATCTTTGAAAAAAGAAATGAAAAGATAGGAATAGTAAGAATAAATAGACCAAAACATTTAAATAGTTTAAACAAAAAAACCCTTGAAGAATTATATGAAATCATAGAGGTAGTAGAAAAAGATAAAAATTTATCTGTATTAATCATCACTGGAGAAGGAGAAAAAGCTTTTGTAGCTGGAGCAGATATTACAGAGATGAAAGATATGAATGCAATAGATGCCATGGCATTTTCAAAGCTTGGAAATAAAGTATTTGAAAAAATAGAAAAACTAGGAAAAATAGTCATTGCTGCTATCTATGGATATGCATTAGGTGGTGGGCTAGAGCTTGCTTTAGCCTGTGATATAAGAATAGGAAATATGAAAACTAAATTTGGACAGCCTGAAGTTAGCTTAGGAATTATTCCAGGTTTTGGAGGAACCCAAAGACTACTTCATGCTGTAGGAATAGCAAAAGCAAAGGAACTTATCTTTACAGGGGATATGATCGATGCAAAGGAAGCTTTAACTTTAGGATTATTAAATAAAATAGAAGAAAATCCTTTAGAAGAAGCCATGGATTTAGGAAGTAAAATAGTGCAAAAAGGTCCTATAGCGCTCATTCAAGCAAAGAAAGCCATTAATTTTTCTTATACTAAAAGCATAGCACTAGATTATGAAATAGAGTGCTTTGCAAACTGTTTTGCTACAGAAGATCAAAAAGAAGGGATGAATGCTTTTATAGAAAAGAGAAAAGCAGATTTCAAAAATAGATAAGGAGGAAGGCTTATGAAAATAGGGGTTATAGGAAGTGGAACAATGGGGAGTGGAATTGCCCAAGTGTTCATGGAAAATGGATATGAAGTAACTTTAAGAGATATAGATGAAAAATTCCTTGAAAAAGGGAAAGGTTTAATAGAAAAAAACTTAGATAAAAAAATTCAAAAAGGAAAACTAAGTGAAGAAGAAAAAAACGAAATCCTAAAAAGACTAAGCACAACTATAAAAGCACAAGACTTAAAGGATATGGATCTTGTCATTGAAGCTGCCGTAGAGAACATGGATCTAAAAAAGAAAATATTTAAGGAATTAGATGAAGTGGTAAAAGAAGAAGGAATATTAGCCACTAATACTTCTTCTTTAAGCATTACAGAAATAGCGCTTGCTACGAAAAGACCTGAAAAAGTAATTGGAATGCATTTTTTCAATCCAGCACAAGTAATGAAATTAGTGGAAGTAATTAGTGGAATTTCAACTTCTGAGGAAACAATAGGAGATATCTATGAAGTATGCAAAGCCATAGGAAAAACACCAGTAAACGTGAAAGAAGCACCAGGATTTATTGTGAACAGAATACTGATTCCTATGATCAATGAAGCTGTAGGAATATTAAGCGAAGGAATCGCAAGCAAAGAAGAAATTGATGCAGCCATGAAATTAGGAGCAGGGCATCCTATGGGACCACTTGAACTTTCTGATTTGATTGGAAATGATGTTGTCTTATATATAATGGATATACTTCATAAAGAATTTGGGGATGACAAATATAGAGCCCATCCTCTTCTTAAGAAGATGGTAAGAGGTAATTTATTAGGAAGAAAAAGTAAAAAAGGATTTTATGAGTATTAAAAATACGGTTCCTAAGGCGAGTATTACTATATATTATTTTTTCGCTAAGGTTAAATAACTATTTTTATTATATTTCCAAAGGTAAAAATAGTTATTTAAAAGCCGCTCAAAAATAATATATAGTAAATTCTTAGATAGGATGGTTATGGAATATTGAAACAGAAAAAGCCACAATATTAGTAATAATATTGTGGCTTTGATACTGTAAATATATTGTTTATTTATTAACATTCAGATGGATAAGGAGGACTAAAAATGAGAGAAGTTGTAATTGTATCTGCAGTAAGAACACCTGTTGGAAGTTATGGAGGAAGCCTAAAAGATATTTCAGCAAGAGAACTTGGAGCCCACGTAATGAAAGAAGCTTTAAAAAGAGGTAATATAGAAGGAAAAGAAGTAAATGAAGTAATCTTTGGATCCGTTCTTCAAGGAGGTCTTGGTCAAAATATATCTAGACAATGTGCTTTAGATGGGGGAATTCCTCAGGAGGTCCCAACCATAACCATTAATAAGGTTTGTGGTTCAGGACTGAGAAGCGTATCGTTAGCAGCTCAAACAATTATTGCAGGAGATAATGATGTAGTTGTAGTGGGTGGAACAGAAAATATGTCTAAAGCCCCATATTTTATGGAAAGTGCTAGATGGGGAGCAAGAATGGGAAACAGTGAAATAAAAGATTTGATGATAAATGATGGATTATGGGATGTATTTAACAACTATCATATGGGAATTACTGCAGAGAATTTAGCAGAAAAATATAATATCAGTAGACAAGCGCAAGATGAACTTGCATTAGCTTCTCAAAATAAAGCAGAAAAAGCACAAAAAGAAGGAAAATTTGATGAAGAAATTGTTCCTGTAAGCATTCCACAAAGAAAGAAAGATCCTATACTGTTTGATAAGGATGAATTTATCAAATATGGAGCAACTATAGAAGGTCTACAAAAACTAAAGCCGGCTTTCAAAAAAGATGGAAGTGTTACAGCTGGAAATGCATCTGGAATAAACGATGGAGCAGCAGCACTGGTGATCATGAGCAAAGAAAAATGTGAAGCATTAGGATTAAAGCCTCTTGCTAAAATAGTAGGATATGCCTCAGCAGGAGTAGATCCTTCTATTATGGGAATTGGACCTGTTGATGCTGTGAAAAAAGCGTTAAACAAGGCGAATTTAAAACTTGAAGATATGGATTTAATTGAAGCAAATGAAGCGTTTGCAGCCCAGGCTTTATCTGTTGCAAAAGAATTAAATTTTGATATGGATAAAGTAAATGTAAATGGAGGAGCAATTGCTCTAGGACATCCAATTGGCGCATCTGGTGCGAGAATACTTGTAACACTATTACATGAAATGAAAAGAAGAGATAGTAAGTATGGTCTTGCTACCCTTTGTATTGGTGGAGGAATGGGAACTGCTGTAGTGGTTGAAAGATAAAAACAATTATTTAAGAATAGACTGGAAGCTAAATACATTAAAAAATATTTAGCTTCCAGTTTTTTATGTATAAATTAAGTTCCTTTGCAACATGATTATAAGATTAAAGAGGAGGGAACGATGAAACTTATTGAAACAAGATTAAAATAATGAAGATAAAAAATACAATTATGGAAATTATTTCATTAATCATACTGTTTTGATATAATGCTTTTATAAAGAATATTAAAAAGGAGAGATCGTATGTATTTAAAAAAAATGATAGGAGAAAAATGTTATTTATCACCAATTAATCCAGAGGATTATGAAAAATATGCAAAGTGGGTAAATGATATGGAAGTTGCAATTGGTTTGATATTTTCAGCAAGTTTAATCACCTTACCCAAAGAAAAGGAGATTTTAGAGAAATTATCCAATTCAGAATTTAATTTTGCTATTGTGGATTTAGAAAAAGACGAACTACTTGGAAACATTAGTTTCGTAGGAATGGATTATATAAATAAAATAGCAGAACTAGGAATATTTATAGGAAATAAAGATTATTGGGGAAGAGGGTATGGAGTAGAGGCGATACAATTATTATTAGATTTTGGATTTAATATACTGAATTTAAATAATATCTATTTAAAAGTATATGCCTATAATCAATCTGCAATAAATTGTTATAAAAAAGTAGGATTTAAAGAAGCAGGTAGGATAAGAGAAGCAAAGCAAGTAGCAGGCGAGAAATATGATGAAATCTATATGGATATATTAGCAAGAGAATTTAGGTCTGTTTATATAAAAGAATTACTGGAAAAGAAAAAATAAGAAGGAGAAGAATTATGCTTCAAATAAAGCAGATTGATTATAACAAGTTGGAAATACTTTTGAATATGTATCGAGAAAAAGCCAAGTGGTTAGAATCTATTGGACAGCCAATGTGGGATATGAAGTATCTTGAAAAGGAAACTTTTATTGAAAAATATAAAAATCCAGAATGCTTTATTGCCTATATAGACGGTAATCCCATAGGTGGATTTATTTTAGTACGAGAAAATGATTTTTTCTGGGGCGAAAATAGCAATATTGGTGTCTACTATATTAATAAACTGATTGTGAATAGTGGGTATACAGGACAAGGCTATGCGCAGAAAATGATTTATTGGGTAGAAAGATATGCCATAGAAAAGGGAAAAGAGAAATTAAGATTAGATTGCTATGAAGATCGAAACTATTTAATGCAGCTATATACCAATGGTGGGTTCGATTTAGTAGAAGTGAAGGTCATGCCAGATGGAACAAGAATAGCACAATTTGAAAAAGCTCTAGAAGCAAAACTTTAATTCTAGAGCTTTAAATTTTTTTATTTATATGCTTTTTGCAAAGTTTTTGCCAAATTCAAAACATTGTTGTAAAGTTTCTTCTGATGGGAAGAATTTTTTACTCATTGGCTCTAAAGGTACTTTAAATCCCATTTGTTTTAATAGTGCATTTGCCATTTGAATACCTTCACCGCTCCAGCCAAAAGAACCAAATACACCAGCAACTTTTCCACTGTTGGCCATTGGATCAATTACAGATAATACATCCCACATTGGTTTTACCATAGATCTATTGATTGTAGGAGATCCTAAAATAAGTCCTTTTGAGTTGTTGATCATCATATGAACCTTAGCAATATCTTCTGTTTCTGCATCTACGTATTCTACTTTCACACCTTCTGATTCAAGACCTTCCTTAATTTTTTCCGCCATGGCTACCGTATTTTTATAGGCAGATAAATAAAGAAGTGCAACTTGTTTTTGATTTCTATTCTTTACTTCTTCGCTAGACCACTCTACATATTTTTGGATATTATACTGAATATCTTCTGATAAAATTGGTCCATGGGAAGTTAAGATAGTATCAAATTTTAAATCCTTTACTTTTTCAACTGCATTTAAAACATGTTGTGCAAAAGGTCTTACGATACAATCATAGTAATGGGCTAGAGATTGTTTATATTCTTCCTTGTGTACAGCCTTAGGGTCTACACTAGAATAATGGGTTCCAAAGGCATCGCAAGTAAATAAGGTTTCATCTTTTTCGCTATAAACAAACATAGTATCAGACCAATGAAGGAATGGGGCAGTGATAAAGGTTAAAGTTCTACTTCCAATATTTAAGGTTTCTTTATCTTTTATCACGTGACATTTAAAGTCCCCATTAATTTGTTCAGATAAGAAAATACTAGCAGCTTTTGTACAATACACCTCAACATTCGGATTGATTTGTAAAATATATTTTAAGCTTCCAGAATGATCCGGTTCTGTATGATTGATGATAACATAATCAAGTTTTTTAATATCTACAAGCTTTTCAAGCTTAGGAATAAACTCATCTTTAAAATTTGGTTTTACTGTATCAATTAATACTTTTTTTTCATCATCAATAAAATAAGAATTATAGGTGGTTCCATACTCTGTCTTCATAATAATATCGAAAGTTTCAAGGGTTGGATCTAATACACCAGTCCAATAAATATCATTTTTAATTTTAAAAGCATCCATTCTTATACCTCCTAAAAAATAAATCTTGTATTTTGTATATACCCATTGTACCATGAGATAATCAATTTATGGATTATAATTTTACAAAAGAATATATTCTTTATTTTAACCCATTATGGAGACTTTTTCTTCTTAAAATAATATTTTTTTCATATAATGAATTAAAATTATTAATAGAGAGGAGTTTTTTGAGGATGATCAGAAATAATAATTATAAAAGGAAACTAATACGCAGAAAATATAATAAAAATATGCCTTTAAATAGAAAGGGTAATTTTTTAAATAAACTTTTGATACAGTTTACAATTTCATGTATAATTGTCTTATTGGCTTTTGGTATAAAAACAAATGTTTTAAATAGTCATCAGCATTTAAATAAAATAAAAGGTGTATTAGAATATAATCTAGATATAAGAGAATATTCTACTATGCTACATAAAAAAGCTACGGAGGTATTAAAACTATATGATGAAGGTGAATCTAGATAATATTTTAATGAAAGTAGAAAAACCTGCAAGATATCTAGGAAATGAGATAAATAGTTATAAAAAAGATACATCAAGAAAAGATTTAATTCGATTTGGGTTTTCTTATCCAGATGTTTATGAAGTAGGAATGAGTCACTTAGGGCTTCAAATATTATATGGGGTTTTAAATGAAAGAGAAGATATCTTTTGTGAAAGAATATTTTCACCAGCAGCAGATATGGAAGCAAAAATGAGAGAAAACAATATTCCTATGTTTGCGCTAGAATCAAGAGAACCTATTACAAACTTTGATTTTTTGGCCTTTACACTTCAATATGAGCTTTCTTATACCAATATACTCAATATATTAGATTTAGGAAAGGTTGAAATTTTTGCTAAGGATAGAAAAAGAAATGATCCGTTCATATTAGTAGGAGGGCCATGTGCGTATAATATGGAGCCTATTGCTGATTTTGTAGATATTGTTTCCTTAGGAGAAGGAGAAGAAGTTTTGCTAGAAGTAGTAGATCGATATAAACTCTGGAAGGATACGGAAAAGTCCAGAGAAGAATTTTTATATGATCTAGCAAAAAATGTAGAGGGTATATATATTCCTTCCTTATATGAAGTAGCCTATAAGGAAGACAACACTGTAAAATCTATTGTACCTTTAAAAGAGGATATTCCAAAAAAAATACAAAAAAGAATTATAAAAAATTTAGATGAATGCTTTTTCCCAGAAAAAATACTCGTTCCTTATATTGATGTAGTCCACAGTAGAATCATGCTAGAGATTTTTAGAGGATGCACAAGAGGATGTAGATTTTGTCAAGCAGGAATGATTTATAGACCGATAAGAGAAAGAAGTGTAGACAGATTAAAGGAACTTGCAGAAAAGCTTATTAGAAGTACTGGATATGAAGAAATATCTTTATCTTCTTTAAGTACAAGCGATTATTCTAATCTAGAGGAGCTTGCAGATCATTTACTTTCAGCTTATGCACAAAAAGAAAGAATAGGGATTTCTCTTCCTTCTTTAAGATTAGACAACTTTTCTTTAAATTTAGCAGAAAAGGTACAGCAGGTAAGAAAAAGTGGACTTACCTTTGCCCCAGAAGCAGGAAGCCAAAGATTAAGAGATGTTATCAATAAAGGGGTTACAGAAGAAGATTTAGAAAATGCAACAAGAAGAGCTTTTGAAAAAGGATGGAACAATGTGAAACTTTATTTTATGATTGGTCTTCCTACAGAAAACTACGAAGATTTAGATGGAATAGCAAAGCTTGCTTATAAGGTAATTGATATTTATAGAGAGGTACATAGTGGAAAGCTAACAAGAAGCTTTAATGTGACCGTGAGCACTTCTTCTTTTGTACCAAAGGCGTTTACGCCGTTTCAATGGCATGGACAAGATAGTCTTGAAACCTTAAGAGAAAAACAAATTCATTTAACAAAAAAATTAAAAAATAGAAATATTAAATATAATTACCACGATGCAAAAACCAGCTTTTTAGAAGCCGTTATTGCAAGAGGAGATAGAAAACTCTCTAAAGTGATTTATGATGCCTTTAAAAAGGGTTGTAAGTTTGATGGTTGGATGGAGCATTTTAGATTTGATTTATGGAAGGAAGCCTTTGAAGAAAACAACATAAATATGGAATTTTATGCAAATAGAGAAAGAAGCTATGAAGAAATATTCCCTTGGGATCATATTGATGTCGGGGTGAGTAAAAAATTCTTAATTGGAGAAAATGAAAAAGCAAAAAGAGAAGATCTAACCCATGATTGTAGAGGAAGATGTAATGCTTGTGGCGTAAATATAGATCTAGCAAGGGGGATGTGCTAATGTATATTTTAAGATGTAAATTCACAAAAGAAAAGGATATGGTTTATATATCCCATTTAGATCTTCAAAGATTACTTCAAAGAAGCTTAAAAAGAGGAAATATAAAGGTAAGCTATTCTCAAGGGTTTAATCCCCACCCTAAAATCTCCTTTGCCCAGGCTTTATCTCTAGGGCTTCCAAGCTTTGGAGAATATATTGATATTGAAATAGAAGAAAAGATGAGAGAAGAAGATTTTTTAAATAGAATAAATCATGTTCTTCCAGAGGGAATTCGATTTTTAAAGACAGTGTATATTGATAAAAGTGCACCTTCTTTGATGTCTTTTATTAGCCATGGCAGATATACTATAGAATTTAAGCTAAACAAGCCTATGTCAGAGATACAATCTAGAATAAAAGCATTTATGTTGCAAGATGAAATTATTGATTTAAAGGAAAGTAAAAAAGGAAGAATACAAGAAATCAATATAAGACCACTAATAAAGGAAATAAACATAGTAGCTTTTGAGGATAATGCAGTAAAGCTGGATACGGTAATTGCTACTGGATCTAGTGGGAACCTAAAGCCAAGTACCCTTTTAAAGAAATTAGAAGAAGCTTCTCATTTGGAGATAGAAGAAGACAGCATTAAAATCATTAGAGAAGAATTATATGCACTAGAAAAGGAAAGCTTAAATACACCTATTTAGGAAGGGATCGTATGAAATCTTTAATTATGGATATAGGACTTTATCAATCTAAAATAGGATACTTAGAAGATAAAGAATTAATAGATTTATTTGTGGAAGATAAAAAAGAAGAAAAAACAGAAGGCAATATATATAGAGGTATTGTGGAAAATATGCTTTTAGGAATGGAAGCAGCTTTTGTGAATATAGGTCTTCATAAAAATGGATATTTACCATTGAAATCAGGAGAAAAGCTAAAAAAAGGTCAAGAGGTTTTGGTGCAGGTAAAAAAAGAAGCCATTGGAGAAAAGGGAGTCAAACTCACTAGAGAGATTAGTATTCCAGGACGATATTTAGTTTTACTTCCTAAAGAGGAAGATATAGCTGTTTCCAACAAAATAGATACAGAGAAAGAAAAAAAGAGATTAAGAGAGATAGGGGATAAAATTAGACCCAAAGATATGGGACTAATTATAAGAACAGAAGGAGAAGGAAAAGAGGACGAAGATTTTGAAGGGGATTTAAGGAATCTTCTTCAAACTTGGGAAGAAATAAAAAAAGAAGAAATACTTGGAATGGGTCCAAAACTTTTATATAAAGAGCTGGATTTATCTTTAAAAATCATAAGAGATATTTTTACGAAGGATTTTGATGAAATTATTATCAATGATTTAGAAAAATATGAACAGTTGAAAAAAATGATAAAAAATATGAGTCCTGCTTGTGTGTCCAAAATAAAGTGTTGTGAAAATGGATTTGATTTATTTGATTTTTATGGTATTAAGAATCAAATGAAGAAAGCTTTAAATAAAAAAGTATGGCTAAAAAGCGGAGGATATATCATCATTGATAAAACAGAAGCCCTTACCGTAATTGATGTGAATACTGGTAAGTATACAGGAAATTTAGGATTAGAAAAAACCGTTTTTAACACAAACTGTGAAGCAGCAAAAGAAATAGCAAAGCAAGTTCGCCTTCGAGATATAGGGGGAATTATCATTGTAGATTTTATAGACATGCGAAAAAACAAATATAAAGAAAAACTCATGGAAAAGCTACAATACTATTTAAAAAAAGATAAAAATAAGGCAAAGGTTCTAGGGATGACAAATCTTGGTCTTGTGGAAATTGTAAGAAGAAAATCAAGAGATGCAATAGATCGCTATTTTAAGAGAGATTGCATTGTCTGCAAAGGAGAAGGAAAGATAAAATCCAAAAACAGCATATTAGATGAGATAGAAAAAGAAGTAGCAAGGCTAAAAATGCATACAAGCTGTGAAGGAATAGTATTTAAGGTTTCTTCTCCTATATATAATACACTAAGGAAAAATGAATTTAAGGAAATAGAGTATATATCTTCTCAATATGATTTTAACATTCATATAGAAGAAAGCACCAAATTAAAAATAGATCAGCTTGAAACTATTTTTGAATAAAAATAAAGTATGAGGGCTTAGCCCTCATACTTTATTTTCGAATTAGTGCTTTGGTTCAAAGGTAGCACAGTCTGTTTCATCTATTGTTCTAGCATGTTGCGCCTTGATTTGAATAGATGAAGCAAGACAGTGTCTTGAGCCGTCGTTATAATGACATGTTTCAACAGAACAGTCAACTCTATTAATGGGGTTAGTGGACATAGTTTCTTTCATGATATTCCTCCTAGTTTGTTTTGTATTTGATGATGCAAACTTATTTTGTGAAAAAAGAGAAAAAATATACGCTCTATTTCCTTGACAAAATATGCATTGTTTGATAAGATTTATATCTGTAGGTAGCCGCACAATTCGGGTTTATAAATCCTTAAAGGTACCTAGGAATTGGCGAGACTGGATTGAGGAGGTGTAACATGTACGCTATATTAGAAACAGGTGGAAAGCAATATAAAGTTGCTGAAGGAGATGTTTTATTCGTTGAAAAGTTAAACGCGAATGAAGGAGATGTTGTTACTTTAGACAAGGTATTAGCTTGTTCTAAAGATGGAAACCTTGTAGTAGGAAACCCTGTAGTTGAAGGCGCTAAAGTGGAAGCTAAAGTTTTAGAGCAAGGAAAAGGCAAAAAAATAATAGTTTTCAAATATAAGTCTAAAAAAGACTACAGAAGAAAACAAGGACATCGTCAACCATACACTAAATTAGTGATAGAAAAAATAAACGCTTAATATTATGATTAAGGCTGTTATAAAAAGAGATGAAGAAGGGAATATAAAAGAATTTGAGATAGATGGGCATGCAGGTTATGCAAGCCATGGAGAAGATGTAGTATGTGCAGCGGTTTCTGCACTAGCGCAAACGGCACTGCTTGGTTTACATCATCATGGAAATATAATCTGTACCTTTAAAATCGATAAAGGATATTTATATTGTAAAGTTCCTTCTGAAATGAATGAAGAAAAACGAATTGTGGCAAATGCCATATTAGAAACCCTTTTATTGGGATTAAAAAATATTAAAGAAGGATACTCTTCTTATATAAAACTTAAAGAAGAGGAGGTGTAATTATGATATTAAGAATGGATCTTCAGTTATTTGCCAGCAAAAAAGGAGTAGGTTCTTCTAAAAACGGTCGTGATTCTATCTCTAAAAGATTAGGGGTTAAGAGATCAGACGGACAAGTTGTTACTGCTGGTAGCATAATCGTGAGACAAAGAGGAACGAAACTGCACCCAGGAAATAATGTAGGAAGAGGCGGAGATGATACATTATTCGCTTTAGTTGATGGAGTAGTAAAGTTCGAAAGAAAAGACAAAAAAAGAAAGCAAGTTAGTATTTACCCAGTTGCTGTTGCTGAGTAAAGATAAAAAGGAGTGTGTAAAAGCACTCCTTTTATAATGCATAGGAAAAAAGAGGATTAACCCCTTTAAAGTAGAATTATATAAAGGACAGTTGTTAGGAGGGGTTTATTTGAAAGAAATAAATGAAATGAGGCTCTATTATTGGGAGCTCATAGAAGAGCTTCTAAGAGAACAAAGACATGATTTTTTAAATGAAATACAAATCATATATGGATATATAAAGTTAAATAAATTAGATAAAGCCATTGATTACATAAATAAAGTGAGTAAAAATGCGAAAGTATGTAGTAAATTATCAAATCTAAATTGTATAGAACTATATCTTGTATTATTTGATAAATTTAAACGAGTGAGAGATTTAGGGCTAAATATAAATTTTGAAGTTTACAGCGACGGTGAAAAGAAAGATTTTTTGGATAAAGATATAAAAAAAGCAATTGATTCCTTTAATAAAGCCATGGATATGATACTGGATTTTATGTATAATAATTCTGATTTTGAGGAACATATATTTTATATTGAAGAAACGCCAGAAAGCTTTATTTTTAAAGTGGATTTAGCATATTTAAAAGAAAGTGAGCATCTGAAAGAAAAATTTAAAGTGTTTCAAGGGAATATACATGTAGAAGAAGAATATTTAATATATGAGCTTGAATTAGACTAAAGGGTGATGAATATGTTTATAGATAAAGCTAGAATATTTGTAAAAGCAGGAAAAGGTGGAAATGGAGCAGTAGCATTTAGAAGAGAGATTTATGTTCCAGCAGGAGGACCTGCTGGTGGAGATGGAGGTCGTGGTGCAAGTATTATATTTGAAGTAGATGAAGGATTAAGAACCCTTATGGATTTTAGATATAAAACAAAATATGTAGCACCCAATGGAGAAGATGGAAAGGCAAAAAATATGCATGGAAAGGCATCGGAGGATTTAGTGCTTCAGGTACCTCCTGGGACTGTTATAAGAGATGAAGAAACAAACTTAGTTATTGCAGACTTAAAAAATCCTGGAGATAAAGCAGTTGTTGCAAAAGGAGGAAGAGGCGGAAGAGGAAACTCTCAGTTTACTACTGCCATAAGACAAGCTCCAAGTTTTGCAGAAGGTGGAAAAGAAGGAGAAGAAAGATGGATTGTATTAGAACTGAAGATGATTGCGGATGTAGGATTAATAGGATTTCCAAATGTGGGAAAATCCACATTTCTTTCTGTTGTAACAAAAGCAAAACCGAAAATAGCCAATTATCACTTTACCACCTTAACACCAAATTTAGGAGTAGTACAAACCAAGTTTGGAGATAGTTTTGTTCTTGCGGATATACCAGGACTCATAGAAGGGGCTCATGAAGGCATTGGACTTGGATATGAATTTTTACGTCATGTAGAGAGAACAAAGGTTTTAATTCATATTGTAGATGTTTCTGGAATGGAAGGAAGAGATCCTATTGATGATTTTGAAAAAATAAATGAAGAATTAAAATTATATAACGAAAAATTAGCAAGTAGAGTACAAATCGTAGTGGGAAATAAAATAGATTTACCAGATGCAAAAGAGAATTTTGAAATATTTAAAGAAGAAATAGAATCAAGAGGATACAAAGTATTTTCTATGTCTGCTGCTACGAGAGAAGGAATAGATGAAATAATGAATTATGTTTCAAATGTATTAAAAGAAGTGGAAGATATAGAGCTTGTTTCTGAAGAAGAGATGCTAAAAGATATGGAAATAAAAGTAGAGGAAGAAATTGAAGTGAGAATAGAAGAAGGGGTTTATATCGTAGAAGGAAAATCCCTTGAGAGACTTCTTTATTCTATTAATTTTGAGGATATGGAGTCTGTTCAATATTTCCAAAAAATGATGGAAAAAAGAGGTGTGTTCCAAAAACTAAAAGATTTAGGAGCGCAAGATGGTGATTTAGTTAAATTATATGATCTAGAATTTGAATATTATGAATAATCGGGGTAGGAGGGAAAATATGTTAACAGGAAAGCAAAGATCCTATTTAAAATCTATAGCAAATGGTATTAAACCAATAACACAAATAGGAAAAGAGGGAGTTACGCAGGCATTTTTAGATCAATTAGATAGTGCTTTAGAAGCTAGAGAAATCGTTAAAATAACCATACTTGAAAATAGTGGACTTGAAACAAAAGAAACAGCAAATGAAGTTGCCAAAGCACTAAGAGCAGAATTTGTTCAAGCCATAGGATTTAAATTTACAATTTACAGAAAATCTATTGATAAGCCTAAAATAGAACTTCCTAAAAAATAAATTAAAACCCCTATATCCTTTTAGGATATAGGGGTTTTTTAATCTTCTATATAATCATCCTTTAATAAAGCACGCATTACTTTTTTGATGATATCAAAAGAAAAACCTTTATAGGATAGGTGCTGAGATAGTTTTCTATATATTTTATTTTTGTCTTCGTATTTTATTTTTTCTAGCTTTTTTCTTCCTAAAGCCACGGCATTTTCAAACTCTACATCAGGGGAAATTTCTTTTTCTAAAACATCATGAATGGTTTTTTGCTCAATCCCTTTTTTATATAAGGTTTCTTTTATTTTATTTTTTCCATATTTATTGATGTTTATTTTATCCTTTGCTATATTTTGGGCTAGCTGCATATCGTTTAAAAAATTATATTCTTTTAGAAAATCAATCACTTGATTAATTGTTATTTCATCAAATTCATATCTACTTAATTTATATCTTAAGGTATTTTCAGATTGAGAAGCTTTAGAAAGAATAGATAGGGCTTTATTCTTCGCTTTAAGATACATTTCTTTTTCCATCAAGATTTTTAAATCTTTTTCATTGATTTCCTTTCCTACTTTTAAATTCAAAGTATAAACTAAATCTATATATACTCCTATAAAAAATTGCTGGTCAATGTAAATGCTTGCTCTTTCTGTATCCTTTTGGCTTTCTATTTTTGTTATTTTTCCCATAAAATTCATCCTTTTCTGTTATTTTATACAATAGAGGCTAATATTAATAATTCCTCATTGTCATTATATATTTTATCAAATTGAGATATTGGAAGAGGATTTACACCTTTACCCACCTCTATAGTATATCCAGGTCTTTTATATTTTTCAATAAACCAATCTTTATAACCAGAATAAGAAGTAATTCCAGTGGGTTCATCCAATGTATAGCCGCTTACTTTAGAAAATAATTCGCCTATTGTTTTCGCTTCAGGTGGAGCTAAATTCATATAATTCCAATAAATCACTTCTCCTTGGCTGTGATAAGCAAGAACAAGTCTTGGATTAACCTGGTTGGTAAAGTTTACAACGGTTTTTGTTTCAGGTTCTGACTCAGGATAGGGACCAGAATATCTTCTTGGACCAGGACCGGTTACGCCATATAAAGCTTCTGCTTCTTTTGATAATTCCCATGAGGCATCATAATTATGATTTAGATCCACGCCTCTAATGTTAGCGCTCCAAGTTTTAGAAAAATCAGTACTTCCATTGTTCCATTTGATCAAGTCCTCATAATAAGGATTATCTTTTTGAAGCCCATTTAAAACAAGATCTACCCCGTCTGGATTTACCATAGGAATAATATAGATCGTACTTTCATTTAAAATATCCCTAGGATTATAGCCATCTATTTTTTTGTTTTGGATATAGGCTTTAGAAAAGTTTTCTATAAACTTCATCAAAAGAACAGAAGTAATCCATTCTAGTGCATGATGAGAGCCATTATAAAATACTTTATTAGGACCATTTCCAAGTTTAATAGAATATAGATTCTTACCAAGGACGCTTTTACCAGCTACTTCTACTTGAAGAAAAGGATATCTTGCTTTTAATCCCTTTATATCTCTTTCCATAATATCATAAGTATAGTCTATATTTGTATCAACTACATCTATTCCATAAGGAATAATTATTTTTTCGCCAATTTGCACATTATAGGGATTGATAGTAGGATTTGCAGCTAATATACTATTTACGCTGGTGTAATATCGCCTAGCGAGGGTATAAAAAGTATCTCCCGGTTTTATTGTGTAAATGTCATAGCCTAATAGATAACGTTCTAAGCGTTTATAGGTATTAGAATCAATAATGCCGTTTGGAATTAAATTATTCATTTGCTGAAACTGTATTACTGCTCTTTTTGTTTCTTCACCAAATATGCCATCTATAGGACCGGGGTTATATCCAATTTTTTTTAAAAGGGTTTGTATTTCCATCACATTCGTTCCTTTAGAGCCTAATTGAAGGGTTATCAATAAAATCACCTCCTACATGTATAGTATTAGTGTATCCTTTTATCCTATTTAGGTGATAGGATAGAGTAAAAAAACATATAGGCAGGATTCATCATTTTTAAAGGATATGCATAATATATTATTTAAAAAAGAGGTGAAGCCTGTGGAAATGAAAAATAGATTGAAAGAAATTAGAATAGAAAAGGGATTTTCTTCTCAAAAAGAGTTTGCTAAGTATTTAGGCATAGACAAATATCAATATAGTAAATATGAAAGAAATATATTTCAGCCTAGTTTGAAAATCGCATTTAAAATTTGTATATTGCTAGATATAGATATAAAAGAACTTTTTTATTTAGAAAATGCCCTTTAAAAAGAGGGATTTTATGTAATTTCTTATCCTTTTTAGAGCAAATGCCTTTAAATTTTAAAAAAAATAGTGTATAATGTGTAGGTTAGTAACATATTAGAAGGAGTGTATGTATGGATATAGGTTCTATTCTAAAAAGGGCTATACAGATTAATAAAAAAAAAATAAAAAAAAGTTATAAAGATAAAAGCAAAAAAATTAAAATTGGAATAATGGGAGGAACTTTCGATCCAATTCATTATGGTCACTTGGCTACCGCCGAAGCAGTCCGAGTAAAATATAAACTCGATAAGGTTATTTTTATACCTTCTGGAAATCCTCCTCATAAAGAGGATCGGTATATTATAAAGAAGCTTTTTAGATATAACATGACCCTTTTGGCTACCATGAGTAATGAATATTTTGAAGTTTCTTCCATGGAAATCGATAGAGAAGGAAATTCATATACCATTGATACCCTTGCAATGTTGAAAAAAATATATCCACATTCTGAATTATACTTCATAACTGGTGCAGATGCCCTTTCTCAAATTGAAGATTGGAAAAATGTACAGGAAAATTTTGATTTGGCGACCTTTGTAGGAGCAACAAGACCTGGGGTTGATTTTACTCATGTGAAGAATAAAATAAAAAACCTTGAAAGCAAGTATCGTGCAAAAATATTAAATATTCATGTCCCGTCTTTAGATATCTCGTCTACTAATTTAAGAGAAAGATTAAAAAGAAAAGAGTCTATAAAGTATTTACTTCCAGAAAATGTGGAAAAGTATATTTATAAATATAATATATATAGGTGATCTTATGAATAAGAACGAGATGATCCATTTATTAAGTACAATGATAACGAAAAAGAGGCTGATGCATTCTTTAGGGGTAGTAGAAAGTGCAACAAGATTAGCGATGATTTACGATGAAGATATAAATAAAGTGGAAATTGCAGCACTTCTTCACGATTGTGGAAAATGTCTAAAAAAAGAAGAACTATTACAAAATGTAGAAAAATATGGTATATTATTAGATGAAATTGAAAAAAAAGAATTAGAATTGATACATGGAATTATTGGTGCACATTTAGCAAGAGATATTTTCAAAGTAGGGGATGAAGACATATTTTCAGCAATAGCATATCATACAACAGGAAGAGAAAATATGTCCAAACTAGAAAAGATAATATACTTATCTGATTTCATAGAACCAAATAGGAATTATCCTGGGGTAGAAGAACTTCGAAAGGTTGCTTATCATGAGAATTTAGACAAAGCTGTTTTAATGTCTTTTGATAATACCATAAAATATGTTATCTCTATACAAAAGCTTATTCACCCTAGAACCATTGAAGGAAGAAACTGTTTACTAGAAGAATTAAATAAGGCACAGAGGTGATGATTTTGAAGCATTTTTTTAAAGTTTTTATTGTCTTTTTTGTCATATTTACCATGATATTTGGAACTGGTCTTTATTTTATTGTGGCAAAGGAAGAAAAAGTATCTCAAGAATTTCCAAAAGAACCACCAGCAGGGACAGATGAGCCTGAAGGAGAAAGAGTAAATGTACTTTTATTAGGGGTAGATAGCTTAAATGGAAGCAATAAAGGAATTAGAACAGACACCATGATGGTTCTAAGTATGGATCCTAAAAACAAAACAGCATCTATTCTTTCTATTCCAAGAGATACAAGAGTAAAAATAAGAGGAAGAAAAGGCTATGATAAGATAAATGCTGCCCATGCTCATGGTGGAGTGGATTTATCCATTAAAACCGTGAAAGATCTTTTAGGGATTCCAATACATCATTATGTAAAGGTAGACTATAAGGCGTTATTTAAGACTGTAGATGATGTAGGTGGGGTAGAGATTTATGTTCCTAAAAATATGAAATACGATGATCCTTATGCAACACCTCCTCTTCATATTAATTTAAAAAAGGGAACACAAGTTTTAAATGGGCAAAAGGCCATGGAATATTTAAGATATAGAAAAGGGTATGCAAATCAAGACTTGGGTAGAATTGAAGCGCAACAAGGATTTTTAGATGCACTGATAAAAAAAGTGGTAAGTCCAGCATCTGTACTTAGAATCCCAAAATATATAGAAACCCTTCATATGTATGTAGATACAGATATGGATAAAAAAGAGATGATATCTTTAGGTTTAAAAGCAAGTAAAATTGATACAGATATCATAGAAAAACATACAGTTCCTGGTGATCCACAGACTATTAATGGAGTTGCTTATTATCTTGCAGATATGAAAGCGTTAGATGATATTGTTGGACAACTTTATTATGAAAAAGGGGAGAAAAAAGAAAAAATAAATATTGCAATACTAAATGGTTCTGGTAAATCTGGTGTAGCCAGCAAAGTTTCGGAAAAGCTTACGGATGAAGGATTTAAGCCAGATGAAGTAGGAAATGCAGAAGAATTTAATCAAAAGAAAACGATTATATATTATAGCGATAAAAAAGAAGAAGCATTAAAAATACAAAAAATTATAGGAAAAGGACAACTTGTATCCAATAAAGAAAAATTAAATGAGGAAAATATGGATATAATAGTATTAATAGGGAAAGACATTTAAAGGAGGATATTTGATGATCAATACGGTAGAAGAAATGGTAAAAAAAATATATGAGGCTATTGACGACAAAAAAGGAGAAGATATCGCTATATTAAATGTGGGTAAAATCACTTCCATGGCAGATTATTTTATTATAACAAGTGCTACATCAGAAAGACAAGTAAAAGCCATAGCAGATAATGTGGAGGATGAACTAAAAAAAGAAGAGCTACCTGTAAAGGGAAAAGAAGGACATGATACGTCTAGATGGATTCTTTTAGATTATGGAGATATCATGGTGCATGTATTCCACACGGAAGAAAGAGAATTTTACAATCTAGAAAGGCTTTGGAAAGATGCGCCGTATATAGATATTGACAATTTAGATTAAAAGTTTTAATATAGAATAAATGTAAAATATTCAAAATAGACTAGAGTAGTAAAAGAGATAACTTCTCCAGAGAGCTAGCGGTAGGTGAAAGCTAGTAAAGAAATCCTTTGAACTTGCTAGAAAAAGCTATTTAGGTTAGCTGCCTTTAAAAGCTATAGAGTGGGCTATTTAGCCAATTAGGGTGGTACCGCGAGATACACCTCGTCCCTAAAACAAGGGAGGGGGCATTTTATAAGATTTAAGAAATAAAGTCTTCATCTAAATTTTTAGAATGAAGACTTTTTCATATTTTTGAAAATATTAAAGGAGGGATAGAATGTCAATTTACGACTTTCGAAAAATAGAAGAAAAATGGCAAAAAGAATGGGAAACAAATAAATCATTTGAAACAGTAGAAAATGATAAACCCAAGTATTATGTATTAGAAATGTTCCCTTATCCATCAGGAAAAATACATATGGGGCATGTAAGAAACTACTCTATTGGAGATGTAGTGGCTAGATTTATGAAGATGAAGGGATATAATGTGCTTCATCCTATGGGATGGGATGCTTTTGGTCTTCCAGCAGAAAACGCTGCAATAAAGCATGGAATTCACCCAGATAAATGGACAAGAGAAAATATTAAGGAAATGAAAGAGCAGCTTAAGCTTTTGGGGCTTAGCTATGATTGGGATAGAGAAGTTGCAACCTGTCTTCCGGATTACTACAAATGGACGCAGGAAATATTTTTAAGATTCTTTGAAAAAGGACTAGCCTACAAGAAAAAATCTTATGTAAACTGGTGCCCATCTTGTGAAACAGTTCTTGCGAATGAGCAGGTTGTTGGAGGACAATGTGAAAGATGTGATGCAAATGTGGTTAAAAAAGATCTAGAGCAGTGGTATTTAAAAATAACTGATTATGCAGAAAGATTATTACAAGATATCGATAAATTAGATGGATGGCCAGAAAAAGTAAAAATTATGCAAAAAAACTGGATAGGAAAAAGTACAGGAGCAGAAGCTGATTTTGAAATTGAAGGTTTTGATAAGAAAATGAAAATATTTACTACAAGACCAGATACAATGTATGGGGTTACGTATATGGTTTTAGCTCCTGAGCATGAATATGTAGATGAACTAGTAAAAGATAGTGAATATGAAGAAAGCGTAAAGGCTTTTAAGCATAAAATGCAGCATTTAAGTGAAATAGAAAGAACTTCTACAGATACAGAAAAAGAAGGAGTATTCATTGGTAGGTATTGTATTAATCCTTTAAGTGGAAAAAAAGTACCTATTTATATCGCAAACTATGTTTTAGCAGATTATGGAACAGGAGCAGTCATGGCAGTTCCGGCGCATGATGAAAGAGATGAAGATTTTGCTAAAAAATATGAAATAGAAATTATACCCGTTATTGATGAAGAAAATATCATGATTAATTCTGAAGAATTTAATGGGATGAATTGTAAAGAGGCGTTTGATAAAATCATAGAAAAAATGGAGAAATTAGAAATAGGTAAAAAGACAGTAAACTATAGATTAAGAGACTGGCTTATATCCAGACAAAGATATTGGGGATGTCCAATACCTGTAGTATATTGTGAAACGTGCGGGGTAGTACCTGTAAAAAAAGAAGATCTTCCAGTACTGCTTCCAACAGATGTGGAATTTACAGGAAAAGGAGAATCTCCATTAACTACTTCTAAGGAATTTAAAACAACTCCTTGTCCAAAATGTGGAAAAGAAGCAAAAAGAGAAACAGATACCATGGACACCTTCGTTGATTCTTCTTGGTATTTCTTAAGATATATTGACCCTAAAAATGAAAATGCTCCTTTTGATAAAGCATTAGCAAATAAATGGATGCCTGTAGATCAATATATAGGAGGAGTAGAGCATGCAATATTACATCTTCTTTATTCTAGATTCTTTGTAAAGGTACTGAAGGATTTAGAAATGGTAGACTTTGATGAACCATTTAGCAATTTATTGACACAAGGAATGGTATTAAAAGATGGAGCAAAAATGTCTAAATCTAAAGGAAATGTAGTAAGCCCGATTGAAATAATTGAAAAATATGGAGCAGATACAGCAAGATTATTCGTACTATTTGCAGCACCGCCAGAAAGGGATTTAGATTGGTCAGAACAAGGGGTAGAAGGATGCTTTAGATTCATTAACAGGGTATATAGACTAATAGATGAATTAAAAGAATTCGTCAATGCAGATATGGATTTAGAAAATCTTTCTAAAGAAGATAGGAAGGTAAGATACACCATTCATGCTACATTGAAAAAGGCAACAGAGGATATGGGTGGAAGATTTAGCTTTAACACAGCAATTTCTGCTTTAATGGAGCTTGTAAATGAAATGTACAAGTATAAAGAAATGGAAAATAGAAATCCTTCTCTTTTAAAAGAAGGGGTAGAGACGATCATAACCATACTTTCTCCTTTCATCCCTCATGTAGCAGAAGAACTTTGGAGCATGATTGGAAAGGAAGGTAGTGCATCGGATATAAGTTGGCCAGATTTTGATGAAAGTGCCCTTGTAAAGGATGAAATAGAAGTAGTGGTTCAAATCAATGGAAAAGTAAGAGGAAAACTTACATTAAGTGCAAATGTAACAAAAGAAGAAATGGAAAAAATAGCACTAGAAGATGCAAGAATCAAAGAATTGACAGAAGGAAAAACAATTGCAAAAATAATTGGTGTTCCTAAAAAATTAGTGAACATTGTTGTGAAATAATTAAATAGTAAAAGTCCCAATAAAAATAATATTGGGACTTTTAAAGTATAGGGGGAGAGGGATATGTTAGGAACAATTGTAAACAGCATTGCTATTATAGTAGGTAGCCTTATTGGACTTTCTCTAAAAAAAGTAAATATAGATAAATATAATGATACCATTATGAAAGGACTTTCCTTGTGTATCATCATGATTGGAATTTCTGGAGCGTTAAAATCATCTAACATGATGCTAGTTATTTTTTCTATTGTTATTGGAGCTGTAATAGGAGAAATGTTAGATATAGATTTAAAGCTTCAAAATTTAGGGATTAAAATAGAGGAAAAGTTTAAGGGAAAAGGTGGTAAAATTTCAGAAGGATTTGTAACCACGACCCTTATATATTGCGTAGGTGCCATGGCTATTGTAGGGTCTTTAGAAAGTGGTCTTACGGGAAATCACAAAACACTTTTTGCTAAATCTATACTAGATGGAGTTTCTGCTATCGTATTTTCTTCTTCCTTGGGAATAGGAGTCATGTTATCCTCCATATCTGTATTTATATACCAAGGAAGTATAACCTTAGGCGCAGGGCTTTTAAAAGGCATATTAGTGGATTCCTTAATAAATGAAATGAGCGCAGTAGGAAGTCTTTTAATTCTTGGGTTAGGATTAAATATGGGAGTAGGTACAAAAATAAAGGTAGCAAACTTACTTCCTGCTGTAATGATACCTTTTTTATATCAAATATTTTTGAATTTATTTTAAAAAAACAATATATATTAAAAAGTTTTTCTTGAAAAGAACCCTTTAGCTGTGTTACTATAGTTAAAATAAACAAATCAATTAAATACTGTATACATTAAAACCGAATGTAGAGGTGCTACAATTAAAAGTAATCCTATTGAGATGGCTAGCGATGAGATAGGAAGAAAGGAATTGTGGCCGAAGAGAATAAGCTGCCAACTTATTCATCTGGCTGTATGCAAAATATGTATATGGCTGTCACCAATGGTGGAGCGCTACAAGGTTTTGTTTGAGTGCGTAAAAATGCAACTTAAGCAAGCCTTTTGGCATGCTCAAGTTGCATTTTTTTCATAAAAAAGGAAATGGTATTACTATATGGAGGTGCTTAAATGGCTACGATCGTTCAAAAATATGGAGGAAGCTCTGTTGCAACAACAGAAAAAATCATGAACATTGCAAAAAGGGTAATTAAAAAGAAAGAAGAGGGAAATTCTGTAGTTGTAGTAGTTTCTGCTATGGGGGATACGACAGATCATCTTATTGATCTAGCAAATGAAATAACGAAGAATCCAGATAAAAGAGAACTAGATGCACTTTTATCAACAGGAGAAATGGTTTCTAGTGCACTGCTCTCCATGGCGATTAAAGCTTTAGGACAAGATAGTGTATCCTACAATGCTTATCAAGCAAATATAAAAACCGATGGAGTACATGGGAAATCTTTAATTATGGAAATCGATGAAGATAGAATCAAAAAATCCTTAGAGGAAGGTAAAATAGTAGTAATAACTGGATTTCAAGGAATATCAGAGGAAAATGAGATGACCACATTAGGTAGAGGAGGCTCTGATACAAGCGCAGTGGCTATTGCAGTAAAGTTAAATGGAATTTGTGAAATATATACAGATGTAGATGGGATTTATGGGGTAGATCCAAGACTATATAAAGATGCAAAGAAAATAGATGAGATAAGCTATGAAGAAATGCTAGAACTTTCTAGTTTAGGAGCACAGGTGATGCATTCTAGATCTGTAGAACTTGCTCAAAAATATAATATACCCATTTATGTGGGGCTGAGCTATAAAGAGGTACAAGGAACATATATAAGGGAGGTTTTAAATATGGAGAATAAACCAATAACAGGGATAGCAGTATCAGATAGTGATGTATCCATCACTTTAGAAAATATAAAATATGACATAAATTTATTATCGGATATGTTTGAATCCATAGGAAGCAAAAAAATAAATATAGATATGATTAGTCAAACAGCTCCTGTAGAAGAACATGTAAATTTATCGTTTACTATTCCAAAGGAAGATCTAAAAGAGTGTATGGCGGTTGTAAACCATTTTGCTAAAAAAGAAGATATAAAAGTAGAAGAGGATATAACAAAATTTTCTGTTGTAGGAATAGGAATGAAAACCACATCTGGGGTAGCTGCAAAAATATTTAAATTGTTCAAGGAAAACAGTATTGAAGTAAAAATGATTACTACTTCGGAGATAAGAATAACTTGCACCATAAAAAGAGAAGATAAATTAGAAGCTATCAATATCATAGCAAAAGAATTTAATTTGTAGGTGATGAAAATGAAACTATTTGGAGGATATAATATAAGAAATAATGAACTTTATCTTCATGATTTTAAGGTATGTGAAATTGGAGAAAAATTTGGAACACCTCTTTATATATATGATGAGGAATTAATAAGAAACAATATAAAAAGATTCAAGGAAAGTTTTGAAGAAAATGGGAAAAATGCTGTAGCATATGCTGGAAAGGCTTTTTTAACTCCCTATATGTGCAAAATCATAAAAGAAGAAGGATTATATTTAGATGTAGTATCTGGGGGAGAGTTATATATAGCAAATTACGCAGAATTTCCTATGGAAAGAATTCTTTTTCATGGAAATAATAAAAGTGAAGAAGAAATAAGAATGGGAATTAACTTTAATATAGGCAGATTTGTAGTGGATAATTTTAGAGAACTAGAGCTGATTCAAAAGATAGCAAAAGAAAATAACAAAGTGGCAAAAATACTGTTTAGAATTGCACCTGGAATAGAAGCCCACACCCATGAATATATAAAAACAGGATCTTTAGATACAAAATTTGGATTTAGCATAAAAGAAAATGAATATCTAAAAGCAATCGAAAAATCTTTAGTATATGAAAATATTGAATTTATGGGAATACACTGTCATATTGGATCACAAATTTGTGAAACAACTCCCTATAAAGATTTATCCTATGTTATAATGAATATAATAAAAGAAATTCAGGAAAATTTTCAAATTAAGGTAAAAGAAATAGATGTGGGGGGAGGTTTTGGTGTTTATTATAATAAGGAAAATATTCCAAAAGAAATAGAGGAATATACAGGGGTCATTTTAACATCAATAAAAGAAAAAGCAAAAGAGCTAAATCTAGATATACCAAAACTCATTATTGAACCAGGAAGATCTATAGTGGCTAATGCGTGCATTAGTATATACAAGGTAGGATCAATAAAAAATATTCCTGGAATTAGAAAGTATGTATCTGTAGATGGAGGTATGACAGATAACATAAGACCTGCTTTATATGAAGCAGAATATGAATCTATTGTAGCCAATAGAGTAGAGGATGAAAATACAGAAATGGTTAGAGTATCTGGAAAGTGCTGTGAAAGCGGAGATATACTGATAAAAAATGTGGATCTACCTGTACTAAAAGAAGGGGACATTATTACACTTTCCTCTACGGGAGCTTATGGTTATTCCATGGCAAGCAATTATAATATGGCATTAATTCCAGGAGTAGTATTTGTAAGAAAAGAGGAAATGCGACTAATCTGTAAAAGACAAGAATATGCGGATTTAGTTCGAAATGTTATTAATTATTAAGGGGGATGGTTTATGCCAGTTTCTAAAATAATGACATATCAAGTAATATCCATCCATAGAAAAACATCTTTAAGAGAAGCTTTAGAGATTATGGAGAAAAAAAAGGTGAATGGAGTTCCTGTTATTGATGAAAATAATAATTTAATAGGAATAATCGTAAAGTCAGATGTATATAGGTTTTTAGTGGATGAAGGACATAACAAAGAATATCCAGTAGAGCTTGCAATGACAAAAGACGTACTCAGTGTAAATAAAGACGAGGATATTTTTTCTATTGGTAAAAAATTAAGAGAGAATAATATCATGGCAATGCCTGTAGTGGATAAAAGTAAAGTAATCGGAATTGTTTCTGTAGAAGATATCTTAGATTATTTCCTACAAAATAAGACTAAATAAAAGAATTCATTTGAAAAGCTCTATATTATATTAAAATGTAGAGCTTTTATTTTTGTCTATATAAGACAGAAGTGAATTATAAAATTTAATTATTAGATTAATTTTAATATTTAGAAAAAAACGTTTTCCGTTGATTTTTGACAAAAGAAAGTATACAATACAATTGTTAGAAAGAAAATTTTATCTAGGAGTGATTAATGATGGCAAAAGTAACTTTAGAAGATGTAAAAAAAGCCAGAGAGGTCTTAAAAGACGTTGTATCAAAAACAAAATTATTAGAATGTCCAGGTCTTAGCAAGATATGTGATAATAGAATATTTTTAAAACTTGAAAACTTACAAAAAACAGGTTCTTTTAAAATAAGAGGAGCTTATAATAAAATAGCAAATTTAACAGAAGAAGAAAAAAATAATGGTGTTATAGCATCGAGTGCAGGAAATCATGCTCAAGGAGTTGCTTTAGGTGCAAAAATGAATGGAATAAAAGCAACAATTGTTATGCCTGAAACAGCACCTCTTGCAAAGGTTGCAGCAACAAAGTCTTATGGTGCCCAGGTTGTATTAAATGGAGCAGTTTATGATGATGCCTATGCAAAAGCTGTTGAAATTCAACAAGAAACAGGTGCCACTTTCCTACATCCTTTCAATGATCCTTATGTTATTGCAGGACAAGGTACAATAGCCCTTGAGATATTTGAAGATTTAGAAAATGTGGATGTAATATTAGTTCCTATTGGTGGAGGCGGAATCATCTCTGGAATAGCAGTGGCAGCAAAAGCTTTAAATCCAAAAGTGAAAGTTATAGGGGTTCAATCCTCTAATATTGGGTCTATGAAGGCTTCAAGAGAAGCTGGAAAAGTAACAACTTACTTTAAAGCGCCTACCATAGCAGATGGTATTGCTGTAAAAACCCCAGGGGATTTAACTTTTGAATTAGTACAGGAATTTGTAGATGAAATCGTTACTGTAGAAGAAGAAGAAATTGCACAAGCTGTTTTATTCTTAATGGAAAAAGACAAGGTTGTTGCAGAAGGTTCTGGTGCAGTTTGTGCAGCAGCCCTTATGAATGGAAAAATAAAAGAAGAAGGTAAAAACATTGTTGCAGTAGTTTCTGGTGGAAACATAGATGTGAATATGGTATATAGAATTATAGATAAAGCTTTAGTAAAAGAAGGAAGAAGATTCTGCTTTACTACTATGATTCCAGATAAATCAGGAGAGTTGTTAAAGCTAATTACATTAATTTCCCAAACAAAAGCAAACATATTATCTATCAACCAAACAAGATTAAGAGATAATGTAATATTAGGAACACAAGAGGTTGAAGTAGTACTAGAAACTTTTGATAGAGAACATATGAGTGAAATTATAGAAAGTTTAAAATCCCATGAATATGAAATTAAACTAAATAATAACTAAGCAGTAGAGATAAAAAAGAGAATATTTCTCATAATAATTGTAAAAAATAATAGTATAATGAAAAAAACTATAGTATAATGATAACGTAAGAGGAATATAAAAGAGGAGGAGATTTGAAATGAAAAAACAAATTATTCATACTGACAATGCACCTAAGGCGATAGGACCTTATTCTCAAGCGATAAAAGCAGGAAATTTATTATTTGTATCAGGACAAGTTCCGTTCGATCCAGCTACAATGGAAATTGTAGAAGGTGGCGTAGTAGAACAAACTGCTAGAGTATTAGAAAATTTAAAAGCGATTCTTGCAGAGGCAGGAGCAACTTTTGAAAATGTAGTAAAAACGACAGTATTCATAAAAGATATGAACGACTTTGGACAAATCAATGAAGTTTATGCAAAATACTTTGGAGAAAATAAACCAGCTAGAGCTTGTGTTGAAGTAGCTAGACTTCCAAGAGATGTTAAAGTTGAAATAGAAGTGGTTGCAGTTGTAGAATAAGTTGAAAATGACCAGGGTTTCCTTGGTCATTTTAGAGTTTTTGACACAAATTAGAATATTTTTCAAGAAGATGAAAGGAGAACCATATGAAAAACTATAGTATATTCGACATAGTAGGTCCCAATATGATTGGTCCCTCTAGCTCACATACAGCAGGCGCAGCCAGAATAGGAAGAATGGCTGCCAAAATAGCCGGAGATAATGTGAAAAAAGTAAGATTTTTACTTCATGGCTCTTTTGCTGAAACCTATAAAGGTCATGGAACAGATAAAGCATTAGTAGGAGGGATCTTAGGATTTTCTCCAGAGGATGATAGAATAAGAAATTCTTTTCATATAGCGGAAGATAAAGGGGTAAAGTTTGAATTTATTCCTATTGATTTAGGCGATGATAAGCATCCAAATACAGTAAAAGTTGTGATGAACACAGAAGATGGAAGGACTGTAGAGGTAATGGGATCTTCCATTGGGGGTGGGAATATAAAGGTAACGGAAATAAATGGACTAAGTCTTGAGTTTACAGGGGCATATCCAACGTTAATTGTGAAGCAATGGGATGCACCTGGAGCAGCAGCACATATTACGAATTGTGTAGCAAAGAATAATATTAATATTGCATTTATGAGTATATATCGACAAGAAAAAGGAAATGAAGCCTTTACCATCATAGAAGCAGATGATGTGATCGATGTAGATGTAATTGATGACATAAAAGCAAATGATAAACTCATACAAGATGCTTTCATAATAGAAGGGTTCTAAATCATTTACAATAGAGAAAGGAGAAAAAAATGAATTCAATGAATTTTACCAATGGAAAAGAATTATTAGATCTATGTGAAAAACATAATAAAAGCTTATCTCAAATTTGCATTGAAAGAGAAATTGAGTTAACCGGAAAAAGTAAAGAAGACATAATAAATAGAATGAAGCATAGTTTAGAAATCATGAAAAATGCCATTCAAAAAGGGCTTACAGAAGATGTAAAATCTGTAGGAGGTCTTATTGGTGGAGAAGCAAAAATGGTTAGAAATAGATTAGCGACACAAAAATCTGTATGTGGCTCTCTTATGTCAAAAGCAATTAGTGCTGCCATGGCTGTTTTAGAGGTGAATGCTTCTATGGGCTTAATTGTTGCAGCGCCAACAGCAGGTTCTTGTGGAATTCTTCCAGGAGGAATTATAACGGTAGCACAGGAATATGGACTATCCGATGAAGAAATGTTAAATGCCATATTTGCAGGTTCAGCTATTGGAATCATCATCACGAGAAATGCAACGGTTGCAGGAGCAGAAGGAGGTTGCCAAGCGGAAACAGGCGCAGCGGCAGCTATGACTGCAGCAGGTGTTGTAGAAATCATGGGTGGAACACCGGTGCAGGGTCTTCATGCTGCATCTCTAACGCTAAAAAATATAATGGGACTTGTTTGTGATCCGATTGCAGGACTTGTGGAAGCACCTTGCCAAACAAGAAATGCTATAGGTGTTGCTAATGCACTAATTTCTGCAGAAATGGGACTTTCTGGAGTAGAGAGTCTTATACCATTTGATGAAGTAGTAGAAGCAATGTATAAGGTTGGAAAAGCTCTTCCAATGGAGCTAAGAGAAACCGCTTTAGGTGGTGTTGCTGCTACATGTACAGGATGTGCATTAACAAAGAAAGTATTCGGATAAAATATAAAAAAAGCTGTTGGGATTCCCAACAGCTTTTTTCTATACTGAATAGGAAATAATATTCCTATGCGAATACGAAAGCGTTTTCTATAAGAGGATATTTTTTTAATGTAGAAATTAAATTTTCATCTTCAGTAGTAAAAGAAATAACTACATGAACTTGGAATTTTGAAGATATTCTATCTAATTCATCTAGGAAATCAGAGAAATTTTCTGTATTAGAAACGATTTTTTTTAGACCATTAATGTATATTTTTTCAATGTCATAATTTTCACTGATGATACCACACAAAAAACCATAGAAAGAATTGAAGGTAGAAAGGTTAAAATCTTTCGTAGAGATGAGCCGAATGTTTCTATGTAGGTCATGCATATGCTTATTCGTAGGTTCTATATAGACAAGTTCTCCTTTAATACTTAAAATATCTTCATTTGCCATTTCCATCATTTTTTTGGTCTTCCCAGTGCCAGCCTTGCCTAAAAGCAATTGTATCATTGGAATTACCCCCTTATATTTTTTTGAATTTTCAAACGGAATCTATTTATTAATAGTTTACCATTTTTATTTTATTTTAAACAGTAATTTAATAAAAAAAGCATAAATTTTTATTTATGCTTTTATCGATACACTCTATTTCTTTTTCTCTTTTTTTTCTTTATTCCCACAATAAATAAAAATAGTATGAAAATGATTAAAAGTATCTTGATAAAAGAAAGGAATATTGTTTTAAATTTATTTAAAATAGGATATTTTATAAAGGTAGGTGTAATGGAATTTAATGCCATTAGGTTCACTTTTCCAATTTTCTTTTTATTATCATAAATCTCCATCTTACCGATGATTTCTCCTTTTTCTATAGGCGCATTTAAATCTTCTTGTAATATAATTTTTTTCTTTATATTTTGAATGTCCTCATCATTTTTTAATAAGACATGAAAATCTTTAGTAGGACCATAATTGACTACTTTTTCTTTAGAAAGTGGAACTTTTTTACTTCCTGCAACTTCTTCTTTATAAATAATTTTTTCGGCAGTGTAGTTATCAAAGCCGTAGTCCAAGAGGGTTCTAGTGTCTATATAAACATTTTTTCCTTCTGATTTTAATACAACAGAAATTAACCGAAAATCATTTTTTTCTCCACTAGAGATAAGACATTGTCTTGCAACATTTGTAAAACCTGTTTTTATTCCATCTACTAAATCATATTTTATATTGATAATTTTTCCTTTATACTCCATTGTATTTCTTCCACCAATACCCCATAAAAGCCGATTAGAATTTCTAAAGGTTCTTGTTTCAGGGGTTTCCATGGTAGGGGGAATTTTTATAAAGGGAGTCTTTACAATTTCTCTAAATTTTTCATGTTTCATTGCTTCTCTTGCTATTAGTGCTAAATCGTAAGCAGATGTGTAATGATTTGGATCGGGAAGGCCGTTTGGATTTGCAAAATGAGTTTCTTTTGCTCCAAGCTCCTTTGCTCTTTTGTTCATAAGTTTTGCAAATTCTTCTGTTGATCCAGAAATATGATTGGCTAAAACAACAGCTACATCATTGGCAGATCGGATTAAAAGAACTTTCAAAAGCTCTTCTACGGTAAAAATTTCTCCTTTTTTAAGAAACATACTACTACCATCTATATATCCTAAATCATAATCGATGATTACCCTATCGCTAAGATTGGCACGTTCTAATGTAAGTAGAGCTGTCATTACCTTTGTAGTGGAAGCAGGGTACATTTTTTTGTGAATGTTTTTTCCATATAGAATTTTTCCACTTTCATAATCTAGGAGTATTCCAGCTTCAGAAGATATAGAAGGTTTTGCTTCTGCAAAAGAAAAAGAGAAAGAAAGTAAGGCTAAAACAAAAGATAAGAATAATAAAGTTATTTTTTTCATATAAACCTCCAACCGTATAGAAAATAAAACACTTATTTTGATATTAAATTTTGTCACTTTTATAATTAATTTTAGACAACACGATTTTAGTATATCATATTTTAGGAAATAATAAAATAAAGGAGGAATGACTTTGAAAATCAATACAAGAAATTTTATGATTTTTATCAGTATTTTATTACTTGTTTTCTTTGGAATTGTATTCAGTAGAAAAATTAATCTAGGAAAAACTGTATATGTAGTCAGTCCAGAAAGCAAAAACTTCCAAGAAGAAAATGAAGAGGAAGAAAAACAGCACGATCAAAAATTAGATGCTGGTGAAGAAATTATGGTGTACATAAGTGGAGAAGTAAAAATGCCAGGCGTAGTAAAAATAAATAAAGAAGATAGGCTTATGAATGGAATTGAAAAATTGGGAGGGCTTACAGAAAATGCAGATTTAAATAGAGTAAATTTAGCAATGAAACTGGAAGATGGCTGTCATTATATTATACCAAAGCAAGGAGAAAATACAGAGGAAATCCAAGAAACTTCTCCAGAAAATAGTCATAATGCACAAGAACATACTGAAAATAGTTTATCAAATAGTCCATCTTCTGGGAAAGTGAATATAAATAGTGCTACCTTAGAAGAACTAAAAAGTTTGTCAGGAATAGGAGAGGTCATTGCAAAGAGAATTCTAGAATACAGAAAAGAAAGTGGAAGCTTTAAATCCATAGAGGAAATAAAAAATGTATCAGGAATAGGAGAAAAAAAGTTTGAAGGAATAAAAGATGCAATAAAAATTAATTAATATGAATAAGATATATATCTATGGGTATATCTATTTATATAAACATACAAAAATTATTAAGGAGGATTTATACATATGGAAAAAAGAACAGGTATTATCACAATGGGAGGAAATCCTATGACCCTTTTAGGAAAAGAAATAAAGGTGGGGGATACAGCACCAGACTTTACTGTATTAAAAAATGACTTGAGTCCTTTTTCTTTAAAGGATGTAGAGGGAAAGGTGAAAATAATAAGCGTTGTTCCATCCATTGATACCGGAGTATGTGAACTTCAAACCACAACCTTTAATGAAGAAGCATCTAAATTAGGGGATGTGGTCATTCTGACTATAAGCGTAGATTTACCTTTTGCTCAAAGTAGATTTTGTGCTGCAAAAGGAATCGATAAAGTAATTACCCTTTCGGATCATAAGGATTTATCCTTTGGATTAAATTATGGTTTTGTCATAGAAGAACTAAGACTTTTAGGAAGAGGAATTGTGATCTTAGATAAGGACAATAAGGTAAAATATGTAGAATATGTAAAGGAAGTAACCAATCATCCTGATTATGATAAAGCAATAGAAGCAGCAAAAAAATTATTATAAGAAAACTTGAAAAAATCCCTAAAAAAGTCCTGTATTATCAAAATAATATGGGACTTTTTTTGTCAAATAAGAAGAAAATATGATAAGATGAATATATACACTATAGAAAGGAAGATAAGACATTATGAAAAAGCTTACACAAATGGTTCGTGCTGCAGGATGAGCGGCTAAAATTGGACCAGAGGATCTGGCGAGTGTATTAAGTAATTTACCTAAAATAGAGAGTGAAAAACTATTAGTTGGACTAGATACGGCAGATGATGCCGCTGTTTATAAATTAAATGAAGAAATGGCATTGATTCAAACCTTAGACTTCTTTACCCCAGTAGTAGATGATCCTTATTTATTTGGACAAATTGCAGCGACAAATTCCCTTTCGGATGTTTATGCCATGGGAGGAAAACCTATTGTTGCCATGAATATCGTATGTTTTCCTTCTTGCGAAGATATGGGTATACTAGGAGAAATATTAAAAGGTGGACATGATAAAGTAAGAGAAGCAAATGCCTTATTAGTAGGAGGACATACAGTAGATGACAAAGAACCTAAGTATGGATTATCTATATCTGGAATCGTGCATCCTGAAAAAGTCCTCTCTAATGCCAGTGCAAAAGAAGGAGATGTTTTAATCTTAACAAAACCTATTGGGCTTGGAATCATGAATACAGCCATAAAAGCAGGAATAGCAGATAAGAAGATAGAAGAGGAAGCAGTAAAAATTATGGCCCATTTAAATAAATATGCAGCCATGGCTTTTGATGAAATAAAGGTGCATTCTGTTACCGATATCACTGGATTTGGTCTTTTAGGACATGCCCTTGAGATGGCAAAGGCATCTGGTGTTTCTATTGAAATAGACTCTAAGCAAGTGCCTATCCTAGATGGGGTCTTAGATTTTGCTAACATGGGAATTATACCTGCTGGAATGTATAAAAATATGAATTATATCTCTAAAGATGTCTATATAGAAGGAGTTTCCCCTGCGATAAAAGATATCCTTTATGATCCACAAACCTCAGGAGGACTGCTGATTTCAGTAGCCGAGAAACATCGTGATAATTTAGTAAAGAGTATTCTAAAAAATGGAGGAATGGAAGCGAAAATAATAGGAAAAGTGATTCCAAAAGAAGATAAATATATTAAAGTAAAATAAAAGTCGAACTTGATTCAGTGGGAGATTTTTTGCCACGCTGAATCTTAGAGAGACTTTATCCAGGGATAAAAGTTTATTAAATGAATTAGACAGAGGATATGGCATAAAATGAATGCTAGTATCCTCTATTTTTGTTAAAAAATCTGATATAATAAAAACGATGAAAGCAGTTAAACGTTATTTATAAATGATAAGGCTGGGGGAGATTTAAAGGTGATAAAAGCAGAGATAGAAGATGGATGTCTTGAAGAAGGAATGGTACTAAAGGATATTTATGAAATAGAAGCAATTATTTCTAAGGGTGAATTAGGGATAATTTATTTAGGATATGATTTGAAGAAAAAGGAAAAATGTGTTATAAAGGAGTACTATCCGAATAAATTAGCTTTAAGAGATATAGATAAAAAGATGGTTCTATGTAAAAGTAGCAAGCTAAAAGAAAAATATTATAACTTAAGAGATATTTTTCTTAATGAAGGGGTACTATTAAAAAAATTTAATCACAAAAATATAGCAACTTACATAACTCATTTTATAGAAAATAATACAGGATATATTGTAATAAAGTATTACGAAGGACAATCCTTGGAGCAATACATAAAAGAAAATAAAAAAGAATGCACAGGAGATTTTTTGAAAAGAATATTTATTCCATTGATTAATACAATAGATGTGATTCATAAGAAAAATATAATACACAGGGATATAAAGCCAAGTAATATTCTTATTAATAAAGATGGGGAACCTGTTATTATTGATTTTGGATCAGCAATAGAGTATAAAGTCTGTGAAAACAAAAAGATATTTGTTACCTCAGGATTTTCTCCTATTGAATTTTACTCAGAAAAATCAAAGCAGGGAATATACTCAGATATATATAGCCTTTCAGCAACACTATATTACTATTTATGCAAAAAAGTACCCTTAGAAGTATCTCAAAGAGTAATTGAAGATGATTTAGAAGATATAAAAAAATACAATAAAGAAATATCTTTATTCTTTTCAAGGGTTGTTATGAAGAATTTATCTCTTCCTTATAAAAAAAGATTTTTCTCTGCAAAACTTTTTAAAATATGTTTGTACATAGAATATTTTATTTTGAAAATTAAAAAAGGAATTTTAAGGTATGTATTGACAAATTAAGGCAATTGATGTTATTCTATTAACAAGAAAAATAAATATACTAAAGTATAAGTTATTTTTCTTGTTAACCTACATTCATAACAGATAATAAAATATTTTTACCAATAGCTATTTTAACCAAGTTATTAACTTGCAATTAAAAGGTGGGTAATAAAGGATGGAGACATTTTTTATTACCTACCTTTTTTGTTTGAAATAAAATTAGGAAAATAGGACTAAAAACATATTGTGCAGGAATGTATAAATGGTAAAAATATACTATTAATTAGGTATTATGTCACATTTATAACAAAGAATATTGACAAAAACCATACTAAGCTGTTATTGTAAGTGTTAAATTATACTAAAAATGTTTTATTTTAGAAAAATTTCCTATATGTCTGATAACTAATAAAATTATAAACAGAGGAGGAGGTTACAAATGGATACTATTCGTCAAACAAATCGAAGTATACTATTTGAAGAAATCAATCCAGAAAAGCTGGATCTGATTACTGTTGTAGGAGATGTAAAAGGAATAGACAGCTTAAGTGATGAGAAGATTAAAGAAATTAATGAACATCTTCTTGTTAAAAATTTTGATGAGTTTTTAGATAAGTTTTCTCCAACAGTATATTCTTTTTACAATGCTGCAAATCAAAAGGTAATTTATACTTTAAAAAAGCCTGAAAACATTTCAGAAGAATGTATTTCAGAAATTAAGCTAAATAAGGATAATGATTTTTTAAAAATGCTTTTTACCTTAATTGATACAAAGAGAAGTCAAGGAATAAAAAATGTTGATTTTAAATTTGAAAAAGTGCTGGATATGATATCTCCAAAAAAAATAATTGAAGATATAAAGCAGGTAAGAAAAGAAATTCATTACCTTTACAATAAATATGAAGAGCTAGAAGAAGAAGATCCAAAAAGACTAGAGCTTGGAGATAAGCTAAACTATAAGTTTGAAGAAGCCAGTCAGAACTATAACAATGTAATGGCAATGTTGCCTCTTGCTATTGAAGATATTAAAACAAGATTGCTATTTGGACAAACTCAAGATGGTGGAGAAGCAGAAGCGATACAAATTGGGATGCTCACCATGGGGGACAATGGAGAATTAAAAATATTAGAAGCCCCAAAAGCTGATTCTACAGCATTAATGGTTATGGATGAAGATAGAAGTAATAGTTTAGTGGGAGTATTTGAGGAGGATTATGGTGCTATCACAGAAAAGCCATCCGATTATGTAAAGGATCTCGTGGTAAGAACTTTTTGTCCACTACCTGCTGTACAAAATGAGGTAGATATAGAAAAAGAAGTACAAAACTATAATACCTATCTTGAATTTTTCAAAACGGCAAAAGATGATTTTGTAAAAACAGCAAAACCTTTAGTTGAAAAAATATTGGGAATAAAGATGTTCTTTGATCAATATTCCACAAAAAACAAAGGTATGATGCCTACCTTAATGATTACAAATAACAAGCTGGATATGACTGTAAAAAATAATAATGTACCAAGACTAGAAACCTATTTAAATACAGTAAATGCGAAAAATGATTTTACGGATACCATATGGTTTAGTATTGTTCCAGCTTTAGAGATGGAATCTGTAGGACAAGTTAAAACAAGAAGAGAAAGATTTAAAGGCAGTCAAAAGGTTGACAATAAAGATGGAAACACTATGGAATCTTTAACCATGCTCCTTGAAATACTAAAAAAATATAAGGTGCAAACCTTCTTTAATTTTCAGGCGAATGAAGAAACAACCTTCAATAATATGGCAACAGCAGGAATTGATAAATACATAGACAAGTGTGAGACTTTAACACGTCAAGAATATAGTGAATTTGCTATACCATGTATGCCTAACTTTACAATCATTCCTAAAGATAAATCTGGTGTAGTAATAGATAGTAAAATGCTAAAAACAGAAGAGGGTGCAAAGCTATCTCAGGAAAAAGAAGATATATTAAAGCTATGGATAGAAGGGGTATATGTGGATGCAGCTTATATAGCAGCCGGAATAGTATCTGCATACCAATGTCCAGAATACTTGAAAGAATCTTTTAGAAATATTAACAAAAATTACCCAGGGGTAAGATTTGATATAGAGTCTGGAGAAAACAACTTAAAGATAGTGACAACCATGGCAAAAGAAATATCCGGCTTTACAAACAATATAAAGGATGCCATTAACAGAAGAAGCTTTGGATTCATTTTTTCTTCTGAAAATGCACAGCTACAAGGAAAAGATATAAAAAGAATAACGGTTTATAAAGCAAGAAGCCTTGCGATGACAGAGGATGGATTTGACTCTATTTATAAAACCCTTGTAAGTACATATATAGAAAGAATGCTAAGATTCCAAACGAACGACTTTAAGCAAGACAACATTGTGAAATTTTTCAGTAATAATCCAAATAGCCAAAAGAGTAAGTGGATTAATAGCCGAGGATTTACCAATTCCGTTATTCAAGATGGAGATGATTTGAATTACATCATAGATGATGCAAGCAACTTATGCCAAATTGACCTTGTATTTAATGGAAATGTGAAAAATCTTGAGGTTGCAATTACAAAAAGCACAAGTGCAGTAAAATAAACACTAACCTTAGATATTAATACTACCCAAGTATTAATAAATATAAATTAATAAATCCACAAGGAGGAGATATTTTATGGGATTCAGATTAAAAATTGAAGGAGCAGAAACGATCGAGTTAGGAGCAGATAACATTCAAACGGTGAAGTATGAAACAGATACACCAAATGACTCCAATGCAAGATCTACTGATGTAGGATCAATACTTACTATTTCAGGAAAAATAATCACTGCTACAGATGGAGATAAAGCAGATGATACGATGAAATTAGCGTTATGGTCTTTAGTATCAGCAGAAAAAGCAGATTGCTACAGAAAAGCTACCCTTGAAATAATTGCTGCTGATCAAGTAGTAAGAAAAGTACATATGCCAAATGCTTTCGTTGTAGATTACACTGAAGATTTTGGAGACACAGAAGGAGTAGGATCTTTCATACTTGTAATCAAGCAAAAGAGAGATAAGAATGAAATGGTTAAAATCGAAGGTGGATACGCAGTATAGTAATTCATTATCAATAGATTCAAAGGACAGAAAATTCTGTCTTTTGAATCTATATTTGAATTTTTGAAAAAATGGGAAAAAATGTCGGAAGGATATAAAAATGAAAAATTACTATGAAATATTAGAAATACAGAGAGAAGCAACACAAGAGGAAATTAAAAAAATCTATAGAAAATTAGCCAAAAAATATCATCCGGATGTAAATCCAGGGAATAAAGAAGCGGAAGAAAAATTTAAAGAGATCAATGAAGCCTATAGCATTTTAAGCGATGAAAACTTAAGAAAAGAATATGATTTGAAATGGAATCATAGGGAAACAGAGAAAGACACTTCAAAATTTCACGAAGCAGGAAAAAAACAGAGAAAAAAGGAAAACTATAAAGATTTTGATATACAAGATATTGAAAAAAGCTTTGAAAGCTTTTTTGGATTTAATCCTAAAAGCAAAGAAGGGGGACTCAAAAAAGAGAAGAAAAAAAATCCCATGGATACTACAGATCTATTTGAAAACTACTTTGGCTTTAAGAAAAAGTAGGATTTTAGGGAGGAAAATATGAATAAAATACTGGACTATCTTCATGTAGTGAAGAACATAAAAAAATATATGGTGCTAAAAAAAATAGAAAACTATTCAAATAAAAACAGCAGATCCTTTTGGATAAGCTTTATTGATTTTATAACGGTAGCTGTAATATTTCTTACAATCTATTCTATTTATTTTACAAAGGATAAATACCATTTTAAAATAGGAATAGGTATTTTCCTAATAGGAGGGATTCTTTTTTATACTGTAAAAATATATGGTTTTATTTTATCAAGTGAAAGAATAGAGATAGGGATTACAAAGCTTATGATGATAGATGAACAAGGAAATGAAAAAGAAAAATGGGAATTAAAAGGAAAAAAATCTTTATTAATTGGAAAGAAAATAAAAAATAATGAAGTTGATATAGATTTATCTAATGCAGAATATGCTTCTCTTGTAAGTAAGCAGCATGCCGTTTTAAATTTTGCAGCAGAGAATTGGTATATAGAAGATATTGGATCGTGTAATGGTGTAGGAATAAAGAAAATAAGTGATTCTTCAAAAAAGAAGCTTGAAAAAGATACACCCTATAAATTAGATGTAGGAGATATCATTTACATAGCAAATACCCCCCTTATGGTAGAGTAAAAAAGTTTAATGGAGGAATGAAAAAATGAGCTTGATTAGATGTGAAAATGGACATATGTTTAATTCAAAAAGATATGGGAATACCTGTCCTTATTGTGATATCACGGTAGAGCAAAGCCCCAAAAAGGTAGAAGCACCAAAAATGGTAAATAAAAGTGATGATATTGAGAAAACCATGCCTTATTGGGATGAATATGAAGGAGAAGAACCCGTTGTAGGTTGGCTTGTTTGCATAGAAGGTACTTCAAAAGGAGCAGATTACAAAATAAGAACAGAGAAAAATTTTATTGGAAGATCACCAGAAATGCATATTCAAATCAGTGGAGATAATGCCATTTCTAGAAGAAACCATGCAATTATCATTTATGATCCTAAAAATAGAAATTTTATTTTAAAATCAGGAGATGCTTCAGGGCTAGTATATCTTAATAATGAGGCAGTATATTCCTCCTCAGAGCTAGCCGCCTATGATGTAATTGAAATGGGAAGAAGTAAATTTATATTTATTCCCCTATGTGGTATCCATTTTGAATGGGAAAATGACAATTAAAAGGAATGATCCTTTATGCTTATTTTAAAATTTTTCATTTTACTTCTTTTTCTTCTTTGTGTAAGAACCTTCCTCAGCAAAAGAAAAGAAAAAGAAAGTATATCTATAGGAAATGAACAAACCATTGGAAATAGAGAAGAGCAACAAGACAGCTTCTCTACAATCATAACAGAAAATGGAGTAATGGCAATCCTTGCAGATGGAATGGGAGGATATGAAAATGGGAAAGTAGCAAGTGATATTGCTGTAAATACCTTTATTCATGAATTTTCAAAGTTAGATTCTTTACAGGATATAAAGGATTTTTTCATTCATACAGCAATGTTAAGTAATAAAAAAATTATAGAAAAATCAAAAAAAGCGAAAATGGGAACGACCCTTGTGGTAGCTATTATAAAAGAAGATTTGTTATATTGGGCATCCATAGGAGATAGTGCCATTGCTTTATTCAGAAATGAGGAATTTTTAAATTTGAATAAAAAACAGATTTTTGAATCCATATTACAAGAGCAGTATCTTTGCGGACAAATTACAAAACAAGAGATGAAGAATCATCCCATGAAAAAAAGGCTTACCAATTATATAGGGCATGATGATTTTAAGGATATAGAAATAGGAAAAGCACCTATAAAATTAAGAAGAGGAGAGAAAGTGGTGCTTTGTAGTGATGGCATATATAACAGCATGTCAGAGCTGGAGATGGAGAAAATTTTAATGAAAAATAAAAAGCCTCATAAAGCTTCGGAGGAAATTATAGATAGAATTGAAGAAAAAAATTACTTAAAGCAAGATAACGCAACCATTATTATTTTGCAAAAAAATAATTAACGAGGTGTTTTCATGAGAAGAGACAATAGCGACTTTAAGACTAATTTTATATCTGAAGCTGGAACTTTTGCAAACAATAAGGATTATTTTGCTTTTATAGAATTTGACGATTTTGCATGCTGGGTAGTAGCAAATGGAATTGATTCAGAGGAAGATATAAAAAGTGCTGAAATAGCAGTGAAGAGCATATTTGCTGATTTTAGTGAGATGCCCACCTTATCAAGAAGAAAAATAAAAAAATATATCTTAAATGCACACAAAATATTAGAAGAAGAAAGTAAAAACGTTAGATTAAAGACAAGCTTTATGATGGTGGTAACGAATTACGCGAAAATAGTATGGGCAGGTGCAGGAAATGCAAGGCTGTATCATTTTAGAAAAGGTAGATTTCATTTCAAAAGCAAGGATCAAAGTCTTGCCCAGATGATGGCAGAGGCTGGACAAATAGATGAATATGCAATAGATACCCATGAGGAGAAAAATAATTTAACAAATTATCTTGGAAAACCAGAAGCTTTTAAACCTTTTATTTCAAAGCCTTTTAAATTAAGTGATGGAGATGTAATTTTTCTCTCTACCATTGGATTTTGGGAAAAAATAAATAGCTTAGAAATAGCAAAAGGATTAAAGGATGCAAAAGAACCCTTTGAATTACTAGATTATCTAGAAGAACTTTTTTTAGGACGACAAAATAAAATTGTAAAAAATTATACCATGGCAGCCATTTTTGCAAACAAGGTTTTTAAAGAAGCGAAAAAAGACCATAAAGGACTTTTTAAAAAGGTAGCAAAAGTCATGCTTCCTATTCTTGTTATCTCAGGAGGAATAGGAATATATAAAATAAAAGATGCAAAAAAAATGGCGCAGTTTAGATCGGAAATGATTAAACACGAAAAACTTGCAGATGAATTTGCAAAAGATGGAATGTATGAGGAAGCTTTAAAAGAGTATAAAGATGCACAAGGTTCATTAAAAAAGATAAAAATAAAAAACAAAGGAAAAGAAGCAGCATTAGATAAAAAATGCAAAATTACCCAGTTTATATTAGAGGGAGATAAAAATCTTGAAAGTAACGATTATGAAAAAGCCATAAAGAGCTATGAAAAAGCAAAAAAATATGCAGAAAAAGAAGAATCCTATGATTTGAAGGAGTTAGAGGCAAAAATAGCAAAAGCACAAAGCTGTATGCAGGTTTTAAATATGATGGAAACAGGAGATACCTTATTTGAAAATAAAAATTATACTGCTGCCAAGGATACCTATATGAAAGCAAAGCGGTTAGCAGATAAAGCTTCCTTTGAAGAAGGGAAAAAAGAATTAAAAGGCAAAATGGAAGAAGTAGATGCACAGATGCAAAGTTTAGATAAAGCAGAAAAAGATGTAGAGAGCAATCAGCTAGAAAAATTAGGAGATGAGCGTTATCAAACACAGGAATATGAAAAAGCTATCCAGTTTTATGTAATGGCCCAAGAGGTATATCAAGAATTAAACGATTTACAAGGGGTTTTAGCCCTTCAAAAGAAGATTGATAATGCCCAGGCAAAGCTTACTTCTCCTATAGAAAATGAGAAGGACAATACAAAAATAGAACAGGCCAATGAAAATGGGGCGTAAAGGAAAGAGTGCTATGAAAGAAATCATACAAGATAGATTAAATAAAATGGAAGATTTAACCCAAAGAAAGCTATTAAAGGATATGATGAGTGGAATTTTTAATAGCTTAATAGATTATCAGGAAAATTTATATAAAAATATTGAAGATAGAGTATTTCATGAGGTAGAAGATATAGAGAAAAAATATGATATATACTTTAGTATTGCGCATAGAGATAAAATCGATCCTGTGGATGGCTTTTTATATCCCATTTCTAAAGAAGATATAAAGGAGCCAATATATGATACAAAGGAAATACTACATCAATTAAATCATAAGGAAAATATAAAGCTATGCACTATCTTTATGGATTGTACCTACGAAAAAATAAAAGAGATTATAAGTAATAAAAGTATATATTCTGGAGAAATTCTTACAGATAAGAGAAGCTATAAAATAAAGATAGAGCTAATGCCCTGCAAAAGATATATTCATGAAATAGAAAAGCTATATCCTATCTTTCAAAAGAACAGTATTCCATGGAAAACCATAAATAATCCTTATGGAAATAAGTTTTTGGATGTTATTTTAGTAAGCTGCGAAGAAATTCCAGAGGAAGAAGAAATTTTAAAAATATCCTTTGATCTTGAGGAATATGAAAAGTATAAAAAAATAGATAGGCTTTTACTTTGGAATATTGAAAAAATCAGCTTGCAAAGCAGCGGATTTCCGGTACCAGCAGTGGATAAGGTGAATTTTGAACATTTATTGTCTTTAGACAAGCTGGGACGAGAAAATGGTTATGTCATAGAAGATGAGGAAGATATCGTAAGGTATATAAAAAGAACACAGGAGGAGCTTTGTATTATATCTCCGCAAGAAAAAGCAGGAGCATGGAAGGTACTAAAAATCATTCAACCAAAGGATGAAGAAAAAAGAGAATATGAAATTGTTTCAAACAAAAGAACCAAAAGCTTTATGAATCAATTTTCTAAAAAACAATTTCCCATTCTTCGAACAAAAGGGGAAATCAATAGAATTATGAATTCCTTTGAAATAGGAAAATATTTTGAGCTTGTAGATATAGAATTAAAGGATGAAAAGAATGTAGAGAAAAAAACATATGATATGAATGCTTTTATCCAAGATGAAATAAGACTAGGAAAAGATAAAAAAGCAATGGTCCTAAAATTGAAAGGAAAAGCCTGTAAAGAAGAACGGATATACGATTTCATAAGCTTTCTTGTTTCTGAAATTCAACTTTACTTTCCGGAATATGCGTGTGAAGGAGTGCTAATATGAATTATCTATGGGATTTCATCATAAAAGCACAAAAATTAGAAATACCAAAGAAAAATATTCAGTTTTCAAAAGCAAAAACCTATTCTCCTTATATGGAGCTTAGTCATGAAAATATTAACTTTTCAAAAATAGAAAATCAGATAGAAATCAATCCTTATTATCGCTTTTATGAAATATTTAAGGATTTGTTTCCTATAGATGAAAAAGAGGATATAGAGCTTAGAAATGCATTATTTGATATTTTAATTCATTTTCTAACCAATATGGACCTTCATCAAGGAATGAATAAAAGAGAATTTTATCTACAGTTTATTTTAGAAGATATAGAGGAAAATGTGTTTGGAAAAAGCATAAAAGAAAAGATGAAAGCATTTAATCGAAAAGAAAAAAATATCCTCTTAGATCAAATTTTAAAATTATATGAAACAAAAGAAGCTTTATATTTATTTAAAGAAACCATGAAAAAAATATTTAAAAAGGTAATGGTGTACACAAGTGAAGAAAAAGATGAAATCCTCTTATTTATTGGAGACGAAAGAAATGAAAAAAATGAAGAAAAGCTAGACTTAATAAAAGAATTTTTTATGCCAATAAAATTTCATTTAGAAATTTACTGGAAGAATCACTTTGGAATCCTTGGTGTAGAAGAAACCATGAAAATAGATGAATTAGCGCTTTATTAAATATTGAATAGGGGAGAAGACTATGTATTCATATAAGTTAAATACAAAGGAAGATACTTATAAGAGAAAATACACAAGAGAAGAACTAACAGAAATGACCACCCTTCAATTAAGAGATATTTGCTTTAAAGAAAAAATAGTAAAGGGAATAACCCATAATTTAGATCGAGAAAATTTCATAAAAACCATCCTAAAATATAGAGGAAAAGAAAAAAGCTATTTAATTGAAAGCTTTACAGAAGAAGGCTTTGAAAGAGTAAATGAGATGCTCAAAAAGCATCTTGCATCAAAACTGCCTAGTATAGGAAAAATTAATATTCCTGCTAAAATCACCTTATATCCAGAAATAGGAATAACTAAAGAAGATTTATATACCGTAAGAGTAGAAGAGGGAATATTGGGAGAATCCAACGTATTACTTGTTAATGAAGAGAATGAACTATGCGGCATATTTAATTTATTAAAAGAAGAAAGAAAAAATAATTTATATTATTTAACCATAGAAAAAAACATAAAAATAGAAAAGTCCAATAACAGAAACTACAGCTTTTTATTTTTTAATAAGGATGATTCAGAATATATTTTTAGAACTTATTACTCTGATAGACCTCTTCCTCCAGGAAATTTAGAATACTATAAAATTCCCTTAGCTGATTTTGAAATAAAAAAGCTAGAAGAAACGAGTGCCGTTTTAGCTATAGATTTTGGAACCTCTAACACTACAGCAGGAGTGTATCTTAGTAATAATTATGTAAAAAGCCCTTGCTATAACGATATACTAAATCAAAAAATAAAATTAGAGGAAATCAATTATGTTCAGTTTATGGATGTAACTAAAAAGGAAGAAAGCTATATAGAAATTCTTCCAACTATAGTATATGTTGAAAATTGCAAAGAAAAAGAAAATATAGAATATGAATTTGGATATGAAGCACAAAAAATTATGAAAAAAAATGATTATATTTGCAGCGCTAGTGTATTTCAAGGAATAAAAAGATGGGTAAATCATTACAAAAAAGTAGAAGAAATATACGATAGAGAAGGAAATATAGCTTATGTGGAAAGAGGAGAAATAATAAGGTCTTATATAAAATATGTTATTCAAAGAGCAGAGCATCAGTTTAAATGTAAATTTAAAAACCTTCATATTTCAAGCCCAGTAAAGCTAAAGCAGCAGTTTATCGATATGCTGGAGGAACTTTTACCAGAATATAACATAGAAGCAAAGGATGCCTTAGATGAAGGAATGGCTGTACTATACAACACCATAGATCAGCTTATTCAAAAGAATCATTTTTATGACGGGCAGGAATATAATGCTTTAGTCATAGATTGTGGAGGCGGGACAACAGATTTATCCTCCTGTGCCTTTACCATTGAGGAAGGACATATTTCCTATAAAATAGATGTCAATACCACCTATGAAAATGGAGACACAAACTTTGGAGGAAACAATATTACCTATAGAATCATGCAGTTTATGAAAATCATTTTTGCAAGCTATTATCAAAAGGGAAAGATTCCTCAAATAGATGATTTAATTTCTATTCCAAGTACAGATATATTTCGATGGGTAGATGAAATAGGAATAAAGAAGATTTATGAAAACTTTGAAAAAGAGTATGAAGCTTCAGAAAAAATCATTCCTACCCGCTTTAAAGAATACGAAAACAGATCGAGAGAAGAATATGAAAAAGTTAAAAACAATTTTTATTTTCTTTGGGAATTAGCAGAAAACATGAAAAAAGAGTTTTTCCAAAAAACCAATATGTTAAGAAATAAATTTGATTATATGAAACAAGAAGAAGAAAGTGATTTAGTGGTAACCCCTTTAAATAAATGGAATTTGTCTCTTGCTTCAAAGGACAAGCTTAAAAATGTTCATGCTTTTCCTAGTGTTGTGTTCAATATCAAAGAAATAAACAAGCTCATTAAAGGAGATGTTTATGAGATTGTAAGAAAATTTTTAGAGACCTTTTATGAAAGTGGAAAGCTTTCTGAGTATTCCATTATAAAATTGACAGGGCAATCCTGCAGAATTGATATTTTTAAAGAAGCCTTAAAGGAGTTTGTTCCAGGAAAAAGCATAGAGTTTAAGCAAAAGAAAGAAGAAGACGAAAGGGTATCGGATTTAAAGCTTTCTTGTCTTAGAGGAGTTATACGCTATTTAAATGCAAAAAGAATAGGAGAGATAGAAGTCAGTATAAAAAATGATGTACCAGTGAGTCCTTATTCTGTAAGTGCCTTTACCTATAATAAGGAAGAAAAAATCCTTCTTTGCAGCTTAGAGAAAATGAATAAGACAAAAGGCTTTATTTCAAGACCCTTAGGGGCTGCTTATGTAGAATTTTATTTAAAAAATGCTGAGGGAAATGAAAAGGATAAATATGTGTACAAAAATAATTTTAGTACCTATGCGCCTGTATTAGAAGAAGAAATCATAAAAAAATATAGTGGGCATATATTCCAAGAAGACACAGACACCATAAGAAATGGAGAAATAAAATTCTTTGTTTTCGCTCATGAAAAAAGCTGGGGCTTTTATGTTGTTCCCGTAGGAAGAGAAAATGAACAGCTTTATATAGGGAAACAGAAATATTTTGCCTTTGAAAATGATCTATCAGAGCTCGATTTTTTTGATGGATTAAAATAAGGATAGTTTGGGAGGAATAACATTGTTTATACATACGTTCCCAAGTTTTGAGAAGGGAAGAATTTTAAAAAAGGAAATGTTAGAAAGCTTAAGAGATTATCCAAGAAATTTCTTTGATATTTATTTTGAGAATTTATCTTATGGAATCATCTCTGGAGCAGACTTAGTGATAAATGATAACAGCATTAAGATTACAAGAGGAATATTAAAGCACAAGGATAAAATATATATTCTTGAAAAGGATTATATCCTTCCTTATCAATATACAAACAAGGAAGTGATTATCAAAATAAGATTTCTTGAAGAAGAGATAGAAGGGGATTTTAATATAAATCCTACAAAAATATTTTTAGATGAAAATAGGAATATAGAAGAAAATGAAATGGAGCTTGGAAGATTCAAGCTAAGAGAAGGAGCCTTTTTAAGATCCCATTATAAGGATTTTTATGATTTTTCAACGGAGTACAATACTGTAAATTTGATTCATGTACCCTATGCAGGTAAAGAAAAAACTACCGTAAGTCCTCTCCTTCTTAGAGAATTTGCTACCATTCTTTTAAAAAACAAAGTAACAAGTCCTTATGATGTAAGCTTTGCCATGGCATGCATGAATGAAGGAAAGGTAGAAAGGGATTTAATTCTTTACTATATAAGCAATAAATTAGACATACCTTTTAAAGAATATTCTAATGAAGAAATATATAAATACCTATGCCAAATTATAAGAGAAATAGAAGGAAGCAGTGGAGCAAAAAAAGAGATAAGACAAAATAGACCAATGAGAATTCTTGTAGATTAAAGGGAGGGGTATACTTGTTTGAAAGCACCTATCCCCTTTTCCATAATGGGAGAATATTAAAAAAAGAAATGTTTGAAAACATACGAGATTTTTCAAAGAATAGTATAGATATAGTATTCAAGGATTATTCCGATGGAATAATTTGCGGAGGAAATATTAAAGTAAGGGATAATAATTTAATCGTGAAAGCTGGACTTATAAAACATATGAATAAAATATATATCCTCAATAAAGATTATCTTATTAAGCAGCCTATTACAAATAAAGAAACAATAATAAAAGTAAGATTTATAGATCATGCAATAAGAGATAATTTTCAGATTGCCAATTCAGAAATTTTTCTAGATGAGGATATGGAAATAAAAAGAGATGAGATAGAACTTGGACGATTTAAGAAAAAAGATAAATTATGCAGTGAATATAAAACTTTTTTTGACTTTTCAAAAGAATATGATGTTATCAATATTATACATGTAAAATATTCAGGAATTCAAAAAGCAACCATAAGCCCTTTGATATTAAAAGAATTTGCCCATGAAATGATGAAAATAAGAAGTAAAAATATATATGATGTGAAATTTTGTATGAACTGTATGAGCAGTTCTGTGGATATGGAAAATATAATTTATTATCTGTGTAACAAGTTAAATATGGAGCACAAAGAATATTCAAATGAACAGATATATAAATATTTTCAAAAAATAATAAAAGATTGTATTAAGGAAGGGAGGATGCACCATGGAAAAGTATATTGATGAAGATATACTTCAGTTGATAAAAGAATCTAATTCAGATGAAAAAGGTAAATATGGGAAAGTAGGCTCAATAGAACACAAAATAATAAAAGACATAGAAAAAGGCGCTATCAAATTAGACGAAGACGAATTAATATTTGATGAAAAACTTATATTAGATGAAAAGTTAAGTGTATTAATACCAGAATCCTTTGAAGAAATGTCTAAAGAAGATGCCAAAATCAAATATGCTTCACCAGAGATACCAAAAATAATATTTACCAGCGAATGTGGAAGCGTAAATTTCACATTCGATCACATTGAAGCACCCTTTTACGAATCCATGATAGAAGAAGCAGAAGAAGAACTATTTGAAATGGTTAAGTTTACTTACCCAGAAGCCAAATTTTTTGATAATGGCATAAGAAGTATAAATGGGAAAAAAGTAGTATTTTTAGATTTTACATCCTCAGCACCTGATGGTGAAATATATAATCTAATGTTTCTAATGGAACTACAGAAAAGACCACTAATGGCTTCTTTTAATTGTCTACAAGAAGATATGGATTTATGGAAAGCCATTTTTATAGGTGTAATGAACGCAATTAAGGTGCATTAATAATAAGAAGGGGGAGGATATATTATGAGTATTTGCGTTAAAGCATATAATAATTTGAAACTGAGCCCATATGAATTAGAACATTTATTAGATCTAAAAATAGAAAAAAAGATAAATGAACATGCAAGCTTAAGTTTCACAGGAATAGTACCTGAAGAAAAAAAGGATACTTATATCCAAATGACAAAAGCAAAAACAAGTATTGAAGTAAATCAAATAGAAGATAAAGGAGGAAGCATACCTCTCTTTAAAGGGATCGTAGTGGATATAAAAATTAGAGCAGTAAGAGATGTTTACTATATAGATGTTAAAGCATTGTCTCATACTTATGAAATGGATGTTAAAGTTAAAAATAAATCATTTCAAAACAAAGATATGCCCTATGCTGGATTAATAAATAAGGTAGTATCAACCTATGGAGGAGATTATATAGATAAGGTAACGAAGGGAGCACCTCTTAAAAAATTTACAATGCAGTATAAAGAAACAGATTGGGAATTCTTAAAAAGAATGGCTTCAAAGTTTGATGCAGGTTTGGTTCCTGATGCAACCGCTACCAAATCAAAATTTTGGTTTGGAGCACCTGTTGGAGTAGGAAGTGGAAAATTAGATAGTTTCAATTATAGTGTAAGTAAAAAAGTAGCGGATTTTAGAGTTTCATCAGAAAACTACATCCAAGGATTAAGCCCAGAAGATTATACCTATTATGAAGTTGAAGCAGATGAACTATTACACATAGGAAGTGCAGTAAATTTTAAAGGTAAAAATCTTTATGTATGTGAAGTAAAAACGGTTATGACCAATAATATTCTAAAACATAACTACATATTATCCCCTGCAAAGGGATTATCTAAGAATCATATATATAACAGCAAAATAACAGGCTTATCACTGCAAGGAAAAGTAATAGATGTAGAAAAAGACAATATAAAAGTTCATCTTGAAATCGATGAAAGCCAAAGCATACCTGAAGCTTGGTGGTTTAATTATTCCACATCCTATACATCCGAAGGAAATGCAGGCTGGTACTGTATGCCAGAACTTAAGGATACTGTAATGGTGTATTTCCCAAGCAATAAAGAGGAAGAGGCAATCGCTTTAAACTCTGTTAGACAAAGCAATGAGGATGCAAAATTAAAGGATCACAATGTAAAATACTTTAGAACAAAATCAGGTAAAGAATTAAAATTTAGTCCAGAAGAAATCTTAATAACAGCAAAAGATGGTGAAATATATATAAAAATGAATGAAAAAA
>SWCA01008951.1_pt2 | contig 60170 bp, 61 predicted proteins | sample 4692961 | NCBI WGS metagenome assembly SWCA01 (sample SAMN10267275, study PRJNA491770) | bioreactor metagenome | isolation source: DHS bioreactor inoculated with | place: Japan: off Shimokita Peninsula | reverse complement strand
TTTGGATTCACGTTTAACTGGTCAGGAGTATAGTTTGGATAATGTGTCTTGGAGTGTTTGGTTGGCTCCTTATGAGTATGTGTTCAGTCGGGTGAATGCCACCCAGACTGTTTATCTGTATCTAAGAGGATTAGTACCCTCCAATGCCACAGGACTCATTAACAACACCGTGATCGTCTCCAGTAATGCCACTAATCTAACTGGTAACCTAACCGACAACACCACTACAGGGATAAACACCCTAGCCATCCTGAACATTACAAAAACATCCGTAACAGGGGGATCAGATGTAAATAACATAGTAAGAGGTTATCCGATCCATTACACTATATTAATAACCAATGAAGGGCCATCTGATGCCCTGAATGTGAACTTTGATGATTATTACACACCAGACTTGCTGGAGAACACATATTACTCCACATCAACAGGAATACCATGGACTGCATACAGCAATCCCCTGAATATAACTCCAATAATCGACAGGCTGGCACCTGGACAGAATGTAACCATATGGATTAACGGCACTGTAATTTCAAACGCTACACAAGGTTTGAACAACACTGGCGGAACCTCATCAGAAACTGATCCTGAGGGCAGGAAAACAGCATCAGTTTATAATGACATCCAAACATCCCATGTAACCATTGAAAAAACAGTCAGTAATCCACAACCATATCTCCATGAAACAATCTACTTCACCCTCATAGTGCAAAACTGGGGACCAGATACTGCTATAGATGTTTACGTTCTTGATAAACTCCCTGCGGGACTCATATACATTGGATCCATAGCTAATTACGGGTCATACAACTCTGAAACAGGTATATGGACCATTGGAAACCTACCGGCAAACACAATAGCTCAGCTAATACTAACTGTGGGAGTTGAAAAGTTAGGACCAATCGAAAACCACGCCCATGTATACACTGCATCCTATGATCCAGTACTGGATCAAAGGAATGCAACTGCAGCTATTTACGTCAGAGAACAACCACAACCGGAAAACAATACCATAGGGATGCAAAATACGGGTATGCCTATATCTGCACTGATAATGGCACTAATAATTCTCGTGACAAGTCTATCTGCAGTTACTTTGAGAAAAAAATAATGGGATTTTTTTCCCATTTTTTAATTTATTTCTTTTTAAATATCAATTCAACTCAGTAAAATGCTTCTATGTAAAAATAAATAAATTTTCTTAAGCATAAACACATTTTCCCTGGTTATCAAGAATATAACCTTTTTCCATAACTTTCTGTCCACGTACCATGGTCATAACCGGCACTCCCTGAACATGAAAACCTTCAAATGGTGAATATTTGGCTTTAGACTGGAAAATAGCAGGATCAATAACACTTTCTTTCTTTAAATCCACCACAACCAGATCAGCATCCATTCCCTCTCTTATGAAACCTTTATGGGGGATATTGAATATTTTTGCAGGGGTTTCACACAACAATCGTTTAATATCTCCAATGGCTATTTTTCCCTGGTTTAACTGGGTTAACAGCAGGGGAAGAATGGTTTCTAACCCTGGAACACCGGGAGGAGCATTCCAAACATCCTTTTTCTTTTCATCGAGGGTGTGAGGAGCATGATCAGTACCAATAATGTCAATATAATTTAAATCATTAACCTGCAACCGGTTTTCATTATCACGCAGGGGAGGATTGGTTTTGGCCTGATTACCATATGTTTTCAGGTAACTCGAATCCAAAAATAAATGATGGGGAGTAATTTCAGATGTTATTTTTGATCCAGCCTTTTTGGCTTCAGTGATGAGTTTTAGAGATTTTCTGGTGCTCACATGGCAAAAATGTATTTTTTGGTCGAACTTATTTCCCAATGAAATAGCTGAGACAACTGCTTCAATTTCTGCCTGGGGAGGACGAGCTTCAGCATATAGTTCCGGACTGGATCCCTTCATTTTCATCTCGTGTGTGCACTGATTAACCACTTGTGGATCTTCAGCATGTAATGAGATCAGATGATCTCCGGAAACCACATTTATCTTGCTGAAAGCATCCATTAAAAAGTCATCATCCACTAGATCCATGAAGATCTTAAAAGATGCAGGCCGTAATTTAGCAAGTTCTCCAATATTGGATAGATCACCAACACCCACATGTAGTCCAAAGTCCACCAAACTCTTCTTCCTGGCGATCTCCATTTTTTTCTGGAAAGCATGGGGGGTGTTGGTAGGGGGGATTGTATTGGGCATGTCCATGATCGTGGTAAAACCACCCGCAGCGGCAGCAGCACTCCCTGTGTAAAAATCTTCTTTAATAGTTAGCCCTGGATCTCGGAAATGAACATGGGCATCAATTAGTCCAGGAAGAACCAGTTTACCCTTAACATCAATAATTGAACTAGCATTAGATGGTAATTTTTTAATGGAAACTATTTTACCATCTTCAATCCCCAAACAAACCTCTTTAGAATTTATATCCAGTCTACAGTTTGTGATACATAAATCCATCATAATAAGCCCCTATTATTTAGTAATGGTGAAGATGTCCCGTTTCTATAACCTATTGTGTTATAATTATCCTAAACTTTCAGATAATTAAATTCATAAAATTTCCACACTTATGATCTGTAAGGATAATCATATAACCGTAATGATAACAATAAATTAATGGGTACCATGTCCTCCAGTGAAGATATAGTTAAAGAAATTATTGCCCTGGATCGCAAAAGATTTCTGCAAGATGCGAGGCTACGACCTCAATCGCAGTATAAGCAATCTAAATCAGGCCTATCTGATACTAAGATATTGGCTGATTTCACAGAATACAATCCACTGCATAAAGGTCATTTGCACTGTCTTCTTGAGGCTAAAAAGATGGTTCCCACTGGAATATTCGTTGCAGTGGTTCCAGGACTATTCGAACGCAGTGGTCGGGGAGTACCCTACATCATGACTCGTCAAGCTCGTGCGGAGGCAGCAATAGCTGTTGGTGCTGATATAGTAATTGAAGGGCCGCCTATGGGTATAATGGGCTCTGGACAGTACTCGATCTGTCTGGCGAAAACATTCCAGGCCCTGGATGCTGACAACATACCCCGAGGATATAAGAGAGATCCTGAATTTGAAAGACTACTGGAAAAAATAGGTAAGGGAAGAGGTATTGCTCCTAAACCCTACCGTATGGTGGACATGGAAAGCGGAGAAGTCCTATTGAAAGGACGGCTAAATGAGGATAACTATGTCATTGTATCCCTATCAAAATCCCTCACCAAAATCGGTTTCAAATTTAAGGATAAATTTATATTCGTACCCCGTTTGGAAGGTATAAGTGGTACCATAATCCGTGAGGCAGTTTTATCTGGAGTTTTAGAATCAGCAAAGCAAATGTTGCCTCCTGAAACCATTACTATCTTAAAGAGAGAAATGGAGAATGGAAGAGCACCACTCCATCAGTTCAGGGATGAAGAAACCATACTTTACACTGCCAACCAAGCCACAGTCCCTGATCTCAAATCCCTTAGTCTGCTTGATGATCGCACTATTGAAAATATTATCAATAAAAGACCATTCAATTCGGTGGAAGAAATTAGAAGGTGTATTGCGCGTGGATTCAGCAGACACCACACTCAAAGGGTTTTATCATCATTGGAGGCGCGGATTGACCGGGACACCATGCACCGATATATTGAGAATTACCCATCAACCATACGCATATTAAACTATAAAAATAAAGAAGTGCTAAGAGAATTTAAAAAGAGAATATCACATAGGAGGCTAGAGATATGCCAGTGAATAATGGAGACTTTATAAAGCTTGAATACACCGGAAAGATTATTGAAACCGGTGAAATCTTTGACACCACCATTGAAGAAGTAGCAGAGGAAAATGAAATACATTCAGATAAGAAAACCTACGGACCCATATCTATAATTGTGGGTGGAGGTCATGTACTCAAGGGCATGGAAGAGGCCCTGGTGGACATGGAAGAAGGTGGAGAAAAAACCATCGAATTACCTCCTGAAGAAGCCTTCGGTGAACGTGACCCTAACCTAATCCAGTTAGTGCCAATGTCTGAGTTCAAAAAACAGGGCATAAAACCTCAGGTGGGAATGGCCATAACCTCAGAAGGAAACACCGGTATCATCAGAAGTGTGAGTGGAGGCCGCGTAAGGCTGGACTTCAACCATGAACTGGCTGGTAAAAACTTGGAATACCAGGTTAAAGTAGTGGAAATCATTGAAGATGACACTGAAAAGGTCAAAAGCATGATCGACTTGCATTATCCTCAACCCAACCTGGATTCTGAAAAACACCAGGTAACAATTGAAGATGATAAAATTATCATTGCCATGGATGAAATGGCTAAATTCGACCAGCGCCCTTACATGGATGTAACCATGGCCCGGTTCCGCATAGCTCGGGACATTCAGGAAAACATGGATGTTGCTACAGTAGAATTTGTGGATTCATTCACCCGTAAAGAAGAAGTTGAAGAGTCTACTGAAGAAGTTTCTACGGAAGAAGTTCCAGAAAAACTAACTGAAGAAGAAACCAAAGAAGAATAGATCTTCTTTTTGATCATTTTTATTTTTATTTTTCTTTTTTTACTTTTTTTCATCACAATAAAACTTTTTTACCTTATAATAAGATTTTAATTATTTTTTATCATTTAAAACTATTTTTTACCTTATCTACTGTATAATAAAATTAAAATTAGATTTCATAAATTAGATGATTTAGTTTTCCATTCATGTTAAAAATAGGGAAAGATAAAAAGAAAAATATTCTACAGTTGAATTAATTCTATGAAATTATTTTTTTATTTCATTAATATTGTTCTCCAGTAGAACCACTTCCTATCTCTTAAGGTCTCATTCTCCTAAGGTTTCATATCTCATTAAGGCCAGGTCAGGACTTTAGGTGTGCGAACACTTCCCACTCTGTTTCTAACCATTTCTGGCCAATTCTCCTTATCAAAACCTTTTTGGGCTAGGAAACCAAAGAGCCATCTTGTTATTCCAATACCAGTACAACCAGTCCATAAGGTATGGTTATGGGTTTCTTTGATTGAAAAGCCTTCTGTGAAATGGGTTCCGTGGACATTGGCAGAAACCGCGGCTACTCCCTTATCCGCACCAGGCACTACTACGCGCATTTCGTATTTCGGCACGTCAGGGAATTCTATGCCTCGTTCTTCCACTTTCCTGCCTTCCAGATAGAATGGATCATCACCGATTTCAGTGTACCATTCCAGTTCCATCTTATTGGCAAGTTCCTGGGAAATCTCCAGGGTAGCATCACGGATCTCTTCCACCTGTTCTGGTGTTCCCAACCAGACCAGTTCAATCCTCTGGAATTCATGAACACGGTCCAGGCCTTTTGCTCCACCGGCTTCCCATCGGTAAGTCCACCCGCTCTTATCAAAAAGTCTTATGGGCAATTCCTTCTCATCCAGGACTTCGTGGCTGAAAAACTCGTAGAATGGTTCGCACTGTGCTGGGGCCAAAACATAGGAAGGATCCTTCAAACCATCCTTCAAACGTTCAATTGGGACTTCTTTTTTTATTAAAAGCTCATTTTTGAACTTTTTAAATACCTCAGGGTCACGTCGGGGTGCGCTGCAGTAATACATCCCTTCGGGAAGCCCTTCCAGGTAACGCATTTTGTTCATAACTGGAATGGGTATCAATTTTGGCCACATGCACTCAAAGAAATCCAGTTTCTCCACCAAAACCTCCATGAATATGTCTTCAATGGCCCGTTGCAGGGCTATGAACTGGGGTCCGTAGAACCACTGTCCTTTACCAGGGAATTTCTTAACCCATCCCTGTTTAGCTGCCTCATCAGTGGGATCACCTTCAAAAAAAACCGGGAATTTTGGGCTACGGCCCACAATAGTCCCTGGTTCAATTTTGGTGACCTGACGGGTTAAAATGTCATCAGCATCATCTTCTAGTTCTTCTGTAGACTCCATTCTTTCAGTTTCTGAGAGAACGTGCTTAACCACCCGGTCCACCACGTGTTTGCGAAGGTCACCTTCTTCCAGTTTCTGGAATTGGATGGTCATTTTTCCATCATGGAATGTGGCCTCCTCCACGTAGGGCATCTGGCCAACATCAACCATTTCCGGGGAGGGAATGTCAATCTGGTATTTTTCGACAGTGATTTTCCGGACACCAATATGATATTTTGGTCCTAAAAGTTCTGTAAGTGGCTTTTTCATCCTGAGTAGTGCGTCATGTGCTCTTCCCCTCCTACCAGATATTACTTCCAGATGAAGGGTTTTACCTTCCAGCTTCCACTCCACAATATGTGCTGCATCATTCTTTTGACCAGATGCAACCCCTTTTTGAAACAAATCTTCATTAGCATAATTTACGAATCGGATAATATCTTCTAAGGCTTCATCAGCATCTTTACTGAATAAAACTTCTCCTTTTAGTGTGAATTTCATTTTTATAACATCCTTATGGTTATAATATCTTAAAATTTCCTATGAATTTTTATTTAATTAAATTTCCAATATTTTTTCAACCATCATCTCCGAAAATATAAGATCGTCTGCCGTGGCCAGAACTGTCTTAAGCGAACTTCCTATTAACTTACAGACCAGAGAGTTGTGTTCTTGATGTGATTCTAAAAAACCAATATTATCTGGTAGTAAGGATTGGTGGGCGACCTCTGCCTGTTTAGAATCATGGTAATGGAAAGTTATGGTGGCTTTGATATTCATGATTTAACCTTTAGATGGGCTTAATTCCCTTTCTGGTTCTAATATAATAATTTTTTTTAACGTGACTTAAGGACACATGTTAATTAGATAGTCTGATTTAAAATTTTTTCTGCAATTTTCTCAATGGAATGCAGGGCCACTGAATCAGGGTAATTTACCAGGGGAAGACCTTCCATATCTGCCTGAACAACCTTATCATCCCGAGGCATGCTTCCTAACACATCCACATCCATTTCTTTCAGTTTTTCTTCCACAAACTTCTCTTCAGCTTCACTGGAAACCTTGTTTATCACGGCGCTTACATTCTGGATACCTATATCTGTGGCCAATCGTTTAATACGGCTGGCTGTCTCCAGAGATTTAAGTCCAGGTTCGGCAACTATAATCATAATGTCCACTGCCTCGGCTGTACGCCTTCCCAAGTGTTCTATCCCTGCTTCCATATCCAGGATAACCATTTCATCCTTTTTGATGATTAAATTTCGTAAAATAGCCTTTAACATCACCGAAGCCGGGCAAACACATCCATCTCCCCCTTTATCAACCGTGCCCATGACTAATATTTTAAGACGTCCTTCTGGATCATAATCGGTTGAAAGAGACTCTGGAAGATCTGATATGGTTGGATTGATTTTGAAAACTTCTCCAAAGGATGAACCCGGCTCTGCACCAGTTCTTTCCTTTATAAGGTCTTTCATCTTGGATATGGGGGTTATTGAATTATGTATTCCCAGACTCCCTGCCAGGTTCATATCTGGATCAGCATCTATGGCGTAAACTCGGTATTTTTTGGATAAAATAACCGCTAAAGCACCTGCTAGTGTGGTTTTACCCACTCCACCCTTTCCAGTAACTGCGATTTTCATAAATTTCACCAATTCCATTCTTAAAATGAACTACAACTATGAAGATAAAATAATCTATGTTAAGCTATTTATGTTAGTCTGATATTATAAATTCATTGGGGAAAATAAATTCACTGATATTTAATGGAAATAAGAAGATAATTCCCAAAATTTCATTTAAGGCGGTTATAAATATTCATATTGGGTTCTTAGGATAAAAATTTATTAATACCTTTATGAATTATTTCCATGAATATTTTTAATATTCTGAATTTCAAATTATGAAAAACAACAATTTCGAGATTATACTCCTATTATTATAATATGGGTCAATTCCATTGATCATTTTATATATTATAATTCTCCAAACTAATTGTACTATTGATTTCTACCTGGTTGATTGATATCATATTCACCTTTCCAGGCCGAAAAATAACATTTATAGCTTTAATATTCACATTCAAGCTTTAAATAACATTTATACAAGGAGGAATAATAGATGGTAAGAGCATATACTAGAAAAGATTATATACGTAAAATTCCCGGCTCCAGAATTGTTCAATATGACATGGGAAACCTCTCTGGGGAATTCCCTATAACAGTGAGCTTGGCTCTTAAAGAAAAAGCCCAATTATCTCACAATGCTCTGGAAGCTGCCAGGATAGCTACCAACCGATACATGCAGCGAAAATCAGGTAGGATGGGTTACCACTTGAAGATAAGGGTTTACCCACACCACATTGTCAGGGAAAACCCAATGGCTACTGGTGCCGGTGCAGACCGTGTACAGGACGGTATGAGAAAAGCTTTCGGAAAACCAGTAAGCTCAGTAGCTCTGGTGAAAGCAAATCAAAAGGTTTTAACCATACGAACCAATAAAAAGAATTTCATTGATGCTAAAGATGCTCTCAGAAGAGCAGCTATGAAATTCCCAGTGTCCTGTAGGATAATCATTGATGAAGGGGCAGAATTAGTCAAATAAATACTATTAAACCAATAAATGTCAATAAAGTCCTAAGTGGGGTATGAGCATGGAGTATGTCGAATTTTTCGAGGAACTAAAAAAGGAAGATGTGGACATAGCTGGTGGAAAGGGAGCTAACCTGGGAGAACTAACCCAAGCAGGGATACCAGTACCCCCGGGGTTTGTGATAACCTCAGCAACCTACCAGAGGTTCATGGATGAAACTGGAATCACCCAGGAAATAATGGACATTCTTGATGCCCTGGATGTCAACAACAACAAAGAACTTCAGAAATCCGCCCGAGAAATAATCAAAATCATTACCGAGACTCCCATACCTGATGAAATCAGCAGTCTCATTATCGAGGCATACAATGCACTATGCCACCGCATAGGAAAAGAAAACGCTTTCGTTGCTATAAGATCATCGGCAACTGCTGAGGACCTGCCCGAAGCATCCTTCGCAGGTCAGCAGGACACCTACCTCAATGTTAAGGGTCCTGAAGATCTGATAAAATACGTCCGAAAATGCTGGGCATCCCTATTCGGAGCTAGAGCAATATTCTACCGGGAAGAAAACAACTTCGACCACTCCAAAGTATACATAGCAGTAGTGGTTCAGGAAATGGTTGATGCTGAAAAAGCAGGGGTAATGTTCACTGTACACCCCTCCACTGGAGAGGAAAAAATTCTCATTGAAGGAGCATGGGGTCTGGGAGAAGGAGTGGTATCCGGAACTGTAACCCCTGACACCTACTGGGTGGACAAAGCCACAGGACAACTTCTCCAGAAACAGGTCAGTGAGAAGAAAACCATGTTCCAGAAGAAGTCTGAAGACGGTCAGACAGTACAAATTCCAGTACCAGATAATCTGAAAAACAAACAGGTTCTGGATGATGCCGAGTTAGCCCAACTGGTTGAACTAGGAAAGAAAATCCAGGAACACTACCAGTTCCCCCAGGATACAGAATGGGCCATTGAAAATGAAAAAATTTACATGCTGCAATCCAGACCAGTAACCACCCTGGACATGTCCACCACCTCTGCAGAAGGTATAAGTCAGGGTGAACGGACTGTTATCACCAAAGGATTAGGTGCCAGCCCTGGAATGGCAGCTGGAACAGTTAAAATTATCAAAGACACTGATGAACTGGACAAAGTCCGGGAAGGAGACATCCTGGTTACGGTTATGACCACACCCGACATGGTACCTGCCATGAAACGGGCCAACGGAATTATCACTGACGAAGGTGGTGTAACCTGTCACGCCGCCATAGTATCCCGTGAACTGGGAATACCCTGTGTAGTGGGAACCGGAGATGCCACATCCATCCTCCCTGAAAACAGCCAGGTAACCCTGGATGGAAACAAGGGAATGGTCTGGGAAGGAAAACTGATGGAAACTGAGAAGAAATCAGAAATCAGCGAAGAACCCACTGTGGTATTGCAAGCACCACTCACTGTCACCGAGGTCAAAGTTAACGTAAGCATGGCTGAAGCAGCTAAAAAAGCTGCCGCAACCGGTGCAGATGGAGTAGGACTCCTTAGAACTGAACACATGATGCTCACCACTGGAGTGCATCCTAAAAAGTACATCCAGGAAGGTAACGAAGCAGAACTGATCCGAGTACTGGTGGAAAACATCCTCAAAGTAGCAGACAGTTTCTACCCCAAACCAGTGTGGTACCGAACCCTGGACGCTCCTACCGATGAATTCCAATCATTGGATGGTGGAGAAAACGAACCCTACGAACACAACCCCATGCTGGGATGGAGGGGAATACGCCGGGAACTGGACGAACCAGAGATCCTCTTAGCAGAATTTAAGGCAATTAAAAAACTCCATGAACAGGGATACACCAACATTGGGATCATGTTACCACTGGTGCAGCACCCTGATGAGTTAAAACAGGCTAAAAAGATCGCCAGGCAGGCTGGACTAAAACCCCAGAAAAACATTGAATTTGGGGTTATGGTGGAAACACCAGCAGCAGCTCTAACCATTGAAGACTTCATAGCTGAGGGTATTGATTTTGTAAGTTTCGGGACCAACGATCTAACCCAGTACACCCTGGCCATTGACCGAAACAATGAAAACGTGGCTGATCTCTACTCAGAAAGCCATCCTGCAGTCTTAAAACTCATAGAACGAGTTATAATAGAGTGTAACAAGGCAGGAGTAAAAACCAGTATTTGCGGACAGGCTGGAAGCATTCCGAAAATTGTGGAAAAACTGGTGGAACTAGGTATAACCTCTGTATCAGCCAACACCGATGCTGTGGCAGCAGTACGTGAAACTGTGGCTAGAGTAGAGCAGAAACTCCTCCTCAAAGCTGCCAGGAAGATGATGCAGGAATAAAAAAATCTTCATTTTTTTTATTTTAAAACCATTACTTATTTTAAAATTATATTATTTTTTTAAGGGATGGAAATGGAAGACAAGGGAATACCCAAAGAGCAAATATACCAAATGCTCAGGAAATACAAAGAAAAAGATCTCACCCATCGTTCAGGCAGAATACTGGGATCAATGTGCACCTGCCCCCACCCAGTTGGAATCAGGGCCTATTCCATGTTCTTAGAATCAAACATGGGAGATCCAGGACTTTTCCCAGGAACCAAAGCCCTGGAAGATGAAGTCATCACCATGCTTGGCGGATTACTGGGAAAAAATAATGTCCATGGTCATATCATCACCGGGGGAACCGAAGCTAACCTCATGGCTATGAGAGCCGCCCGAAACATGAGAAGAATTAAAGATCCGGAGATAATAGTTCCCAGATCTGCACATTTCTCCTTCAAAAAAGCAGCAGACATGTTATGTCTTGATTTGAAGATGGCAGAATTGGATGAGAATTATCGGATGGATTTATCCTCAGTGGAAGAACTGATATCTGATAATACAGTAGCCATTGTGGGGGTGGCTGGAACCACGGAACTTGGAAAAATTGATCCAATCGAAGATCTTTCCAAGATTTGCATGGAAAAAGATATCTACCTGCATGTGGACGCTGCCTTTGGAGGTTACAGCATACCTTTCCTCAAAGAAGCCGGATATGACTTACCTGAATTTGATTTCACTCTCCCAGGGGTCTCTTCTATAACTATAGATCCTCATAAAATGGGTCTAGCTCCTATCCCTACCGGTGGTATTCTTTTCAGAGAGCGAAAATACCTGGAGGCAATGGCCATTGAAACGCCATACCTTACCGAGGATCTCCAGTCAACCATAGTAGGCACCCGCACTGGGGCAGCCACAGCAGCTACCTGGGCCCTCTTAAAACATCTGGGAAAGGAAGGGTATCGGGAAGTTGCCACCTCATGTATGGAGATCACTTATAAATTGGCTGAAGGTGTTAAAGAAGCAGGATTTGAACTGGTAACAGAACCTGAACTGAACATTGTTCCTTTTTATTCACCTGACATTCCAGTAAAAGAAATTGCCCGAAGACTGGAGGCTAAAGGTTGGGCAGTATCACTGGCATCTTACCCTCAGGCCATAAGGGTCATTGTAATGCCTCACCTGAAAGAAGAACATATTGATTCCTTTTTAGAAGATCTTCGAACAATCAAGGGGATTAACTAAAATGGGAAATATTAAAGAAATAAACACTCCTATTACTGATTTGGACATTATGGAGTTACAAGTGGGGGATCGTATCACTCTCAAGGGTAACATTCTCACAGGTCGAGATGCAGCTTTACCTCGCATGGTGAAACTCTTAAAATGTGGCACGAGCCCGGTGGATGTTAAAGGTGCGGTGATCTTCCACACTGCAGTAAGCCCGGCAGGAATAGCACCAACCAGCAGCAACAAAACAGAAATAGAAACTAGTATTGCACCACTATCTGACGCAGGAGTGAAAATGCACATTGGAAAGGGAGAACTATCTCCAGAAACAGTAAAGGCATTGGAAAAAAATAAATCTGTTTTTGTGGTAACACCCCCAGCAGCCGCCCTCCTCACCAGTAAAATGACTTCCTCGAAGGTGGTTGCATTCCCTGAAGAGGGTATGGAAGCCCTGCACTGTCTAACAGTGAGGGATTTTCCAGGAATAGTGGCGGTAGCCCATGGAAAATCCATTTATTAGAAATTAAACATGGGTACTAAATAGACAACCTTATGGAAAAGGTTATTTCCTTTCCATTACTGTTTTCCTTTATAATGTGGTTTTTTTAGGCTCAGGTTTTAAAAGGTTAGTCTTTAAAAAAAGAAACAAAAAAAATACTTTTTTTGCAATATTAATTTGCTTTTTCAGGGTCCTGGCTTTCCAAAAGCCTTGTCCCCTGCATCACCCAATCCTGGAACGATGTAACCATCCTGGTTGATTTCTTCGTCCACTGCACAGGTGTATATCTCCACATCCGGGTGTTCTCTCTCTACTCTTTCTATACCTGTTCTGGATGCAATTATATTGAGTAGCACCACTCTACGGGGAGTTCCCTTCTCATGGATCCGGTCTAAAATGGCGTTCATGGTGTTTCCAGTGGCCAGCATTGGATCAGCTATCACCAATATTTTATCATCCACAGGAGGAAGCTTGAAGTATCCCACCTCCACTGGGAATGGAGGTTCATCATTCCGGGAGGCACCCACCACACCATACTGGGCATTCCTGAAAACCCTCATAATCCCCTCAACCAGGGGGATTGCTGCCCTTAAGACACTCACCACTACAATATCATTTTTATCCTTTATCCGCATTCCTTTTGCAATTCCTAAAGGAGTTTGCACAGTTACATCCTCTTTTTCCAGAGTGTGGCTTAGTTCATAGGCTAACCAGCGTCCTATTTCGATTATTCCACCTCGGAAATGGATGCCATCTATTCCTTCCCTTCTGATCAGGGTGAGTTTTTCCTGTAATAGTAAGTGATCGACTAATTCTATCATATTTACACCAAACCAGTTCCATTTTTTAAAGATTGCAATAAGTGATCGATTATCGGGATTAGTTTCTAGATCTAAATTCTATGTCTACAACTGAAAGATTTTCAATAAATTCATCTTACTTTATGGACATAAAAATAAATCGGGGGTGTAAGATATGAGGATCAAAATACTGGCCATAGCCATAATTCCATTGATTATTGTGGGGATTGTTGCTATTTTTGTTTTATTTATTCCTAAAGACATTAATGAAACTGGTTACAGTTCACAGCTAATGGCTGAAAACCTGGAAGTACCCTGGGCTCTAGACTTTCTACCTGATGATCGTATGATTTTCACCCAAAGGGGCGGAAAATTAAGTATATTGGATGGAAAGACAGTTAAAACTTTGGGGCAGGTAAATGTAACTCAGAATAGTGAATCTGGTTTTCTGGGAATCGCAGTGGACCCTAACTTTAATTTAAACCATCACATCTATGTCTACTATTCACTTGGTGACTACAACCGCATATCTCGTTATAACTTAGAAGGAGAGCAAATTATCAATGAAACTGTTATTCTGGATAATATCCCCGGGGCAGCTATTCATGACGGGGGAAGATTGAAGTTCGGACCGGATGGGAAGCTTTATGCAACTACTGGTGACTCTGCCAATCCTGGCTTGGCTCAGGATACCAGTTCACTGGCCGGTAAGATATTACGCCTCAACACCGACGGTTCAATACCTGCTGATAATCCATTTGGTAACTATGTTTACAGTTACGGCCACCGGAATCCTCAGGGAATAACCTGGAGTCCCACGGGGATAATGTACGCCTCTGAACACGGGCAGAGTAAAAATGATGAGATCAACATCATAACCAGGGGAGGGAACTATGGATGGCCCACCTATGAAGGTAATAACACGGCAACAGGTTATATAATGCCATTGAGGGCTTACACGGAACTGACTCTCGCTCCTTCAGGGATTGCCTATTATCAGGGTGCCCTTTACGTGGCTGGTCTCAGAGGCTCTCAATTAAGAAAAATCGCCCTATCTGGTGATGGGAAAAGTATAACTGGGGAGAAGGCTACTTTCACCCAGCTGGGAAGAATAAGGGAGGTGGTTGAACACAATGGATACCTTTACATCGCCACTTCCAATCGGGATGGTCGGGGAGTACCTCAGAGTGGGGATGACAGAATAATCAGAATCAAAATTGTTTAGGAAAAATCCTGTTCAGTAATCGAAAAGCGGGGACATGAACCTCTTATCCTTTATTATTCATCCCTATCTTTTATAAGAACATTTTTGCCCTTAACTGAGGGTATAATCTTCATATCTCCCTCTTCAAATTCCAAATCCAGTTCCTTTCCTTTATGTAACATATGAAGGAATATGGCCAGTGATGAAACCTCAGAATGGGGCTGGGTGGTCACCGAAACATTCCAGTCTGCTTCCTGGTATACTTTACTGGGAACTCTTGAACCGCCCACCACTACCAGTTTATCCTTGGGGGATCTTCTTATTTTAGGAGTAACATCCTGCACCGGTTCACCATACATGGTTAGATGAATAATTTCTCCCCCATTATTTTTCCATTCATCCAAGAGATTTTCCCAACCCTTACGGTATTCTACCTTGAAATCTCCACCCCAGCGCTTAACTACGTCCCGAACATTTTCAATTAACTTTTTATCATGATCTCCACTTAAAAACACTCCCGAAGCTCCCAGTGCCCGGGCAGTGAGGCACACATGTGTGGTGATCCGTGCATCACGTTGCCAGCGATGATCTAATCGTAAAACTTTAACTTCCATTTAAACACTCCATGAAATGAATATAATCATGAATAGGAGGGATAACATCCTACCTATCTCATTTGATGCACCTAAAATATCTCCATTTGTCTGTTTAAAATTCCTTCTCGTGATGAGGACCATTAATAACCCTGAAGTAAGACCCCCTACTATCCCAATGATGCCGGTGTAGTTGAAGGCTAAAAATCCCAGAATAATGGTTAAGGCTACTGATCCAGTGAGAAGCTTCCAGTCCATATTGTGGATGAAGTACTGGCCAGTACCGTCCGCCAGTGGTTCGGAAAAGGTTGCACAACTTATCAGGCTGAGTTTAGCAGCTACTTCCGACACGAAAAAAGCAGGCAGTATATAAACTGCATTTAAGGAGGCAATGGATGTAACTGTTACCAGGGAAACCATTAAAAGCATGGCCAGACCACCGGTACCGATCCTTTTATCTCGCATGATTTCTATCTTTCTTTTTGGGTCTCCGTGGGCCATGAGGCCATCACCAAAGTCAACCAGACCATCCAGGTGATGGAAGCCAGTGAAACTAATGGCCAAACTGTAAATCAGTGCTGCAGATAAGAGTGGAGATAGATGTAGTTGATGGGTTAGTAACCAGCCAAAGCCTCCTGTAATAATTCCAATGAAAGCTCCAATTATTGGCCAGATAAAAGTGAACTTTGCCATTTCTGGGATGGTGCTGTGAATATTTAGGGGTAGTATGGTGGAGAAGGATACCAGTCCCAGAAAACCATACCCACCACTGGGGGGTTTATCAGGTTCTTTTCCCACATCAGAAAGTGGAACCTTTTCCGGGTAACTTTTTCGGGACATTTTTCATTCCTCGAAGATTTTGGACATGCAACCAGCAACCAGACCTGCGAAAACATCATCCAGCATAGGCCCTAGTGTCCCAATGATTCCTGGTTTTGCTTCATCATACCTTTTAAAGTTGAAGATAGCCTTGGTACCCGCAATCTGATTAGCAATAGCCATCCCTAGAACTTCATCTGAGTAGAGGTAGGCCGGATCATCATCCACGTCCACACCCTCAATCCGGTGATGAAGCAGATCTTCTTCAACACGAATACCAGCCACAATCAGTACTATAACATTAATATCTTTCAATGATTTTCGGATCTGACTTTCCAGTTTTATTTCAAGTTCTTTAGTCTTTTCTACGCCGGCCAGAAGTTCCAATCCCGCTTCCACCAGTTGTGGTACTTCCACCCCTGCTGCCCTCATAAAGTCATAAATCGAGCCAGATACGTTATTATCTCTCATTAAAACACCTTTAATCAATAATAAAATAATTATTGTCCTTAATATTCTACTCTATATAATAATTTATTATTATACTGGGTAGTCCACTAGCAATTCTTCTAATATTTGTAACTTCAACTTACATTCTTGTGGATTGTCATAAGGTCTAATCATTCTGGTAAATAAAATATCTTTTTGAAATATCAAAAAAAAAACGAATATTATTTAGAATATGATGACATAAATAACAGTGGAGAAAGAATTAATGAAATGGGAATGTGGAATATATTAGGGCCTTAATAGGATACAATCGATTAATGATCGTTTAAACATTGTTATCAATATATTTGGGGGTGTTATGTTGAAAGTCCATCTAAGAGTTTTTGTAGAGATAGAAAACCTGGGTAAAGCTATGAATGCCCTGGTTGAAGCTGGAATCACGGGATTTTATATCCTGGAATATAAAGGGATGTCTCCACAGGATTGGAAAGGGTTCTCCATTAAAGAAGACCCTAAGTCAGCCATTGGTCTTATCCAGGACTATGCCACTGACGCGGTGCTGGTCTGTAGTGTGGTGGAAGAGGATAAAACAGATAAAATAGTAGAATCAGTAATGCAAACACTGGAAGGTGAAAAATATACTATTTTAGAAGTTCCTATTCGCAGAATCATAGTCAATAATAAAAATCTGGAAAAAGAAAGGGCTGAAACATGGTTACTTGAGAAAGAAGTCCCATGTTTCTATTGTGGTGAAAACTCAGTTCAAAGAATAAGAATTGACATGAACAAGGCTAAGATATGGTGTACCAATTGTGGTGCAGCCCGTTATTACCTCATAAAAGGTGTGGAAAAGGAGGGAAACTGATGCCAGTTAAAAAATGGAAGCTGGAAAAGGGGGCTAATTGTTATAACTGTGGAGATGCTACCATCCATGATATTGAAGTGGATGAATTTGACATAAAAATACGTTGCCGTGAATGTGGATTCAGCCGTTACTACACATTCCACATAGTAGATCTACCCCGCAAATGAATAATGGGATAAAAATTACTTTTTTTGATTTCAAATTCAATTCAGTACCATTTCATGCAGTAATGGGCATTTTAAGATAGTATTTATTTAAAAAAAGGAAAATAAGGATTTAAAAAAAGGAAAATAGGCAATGGCCTATTATTTAATTTCAACCTTGAAACTCTCAGTTTTTTCCTGTTTCGGGATTTCAACCTTTAGAACGCCATTTTCGAATTCTGCCTCAGCATCCTGGGGGATAACCTTTTTAGGAAGTCTAACAGTTCTTCTAATAACTCCCGATTTTCGATCATGAAGAGTCAGGTGGCGTCCACGGTTAATTTCCTGGGTTATGTCAAAATCTGCCTTAATACGGACCCTGGTTTCAGTAACATCCAGATCAATGTCTTCCTTCTTTATACCTGGTAGGTCCACATGAACAATTACACTATCGTCTGTTTCAAGGATATCTTTCCCTGGGACGAAAGTGTAGTCAATAACAGATTTGCCGATGTCTTTGCTGATACCGTCAATGGCCTTGGCGGTATCTTCCATCATCTTCTCAACAAATCCCTTTTTATCTAAAATAGTCCTTTTCCTTTTCATTTATTTCACCTCATAGTTGTGAGTCAAACTCGTTTTTGAGTCAATTTATTATAGATGTTAACCAATTATATAAAATTTCCCAGAAAACACAAAAATAATGATAACCAAGGGATATAAAAGATTATAGGATGGATGAAATTAGGGCATAGATTCACTTTAAAACAGTACTTTCTAGGATAAAACATAGTATTCAACGTTAGTTCACTGTTCAAAGGTAAAGGAGGTAAATTCATGGTGGTAATTATAGATCCACAACAGGCAGGAATATCTGGTAACATGATTATAGGGGCCCTGATAAGTTTGGGTGCAGATATAGAGGCAGTGACAGAAATCATGGATTATTATGGTTCTTATTTTGGTAAAGTAATGGTTAATATAGAATTGGTTAATAAATCAGGAATTTCTGCTACCTTTGCTGATGTAAAATGTTCAGATCACCAGGCCATAGCTTACACCCATTTAATGGAAACATTAAATGAAATTGAGCATGAAAAAATCACACCTACAATTTTAGATTTTGCCAAAAAAGTTTTCCAAACACTGGGAATTGCAGAATCTCAGGTTCATGGTGTGGATCTTGATAAGATCCATTTCCATGAGGTGGGGGCAGCTGATGCTGTGGCAGATATAATGGGTGCATCATTCGCCTTCCACGATTTAGGCTTAGGTGAAGAGAAAGTTTATGGACTTCCCCCTTCCCTGGGGGGAGGTAGAATAAAGACTGATCACGGAAATCTCAGCGTTCCTGCACCGGCAACCCTGGAAATCCTTAAAAATGTGCCGGCAATGGGAGGTCCGGTGAACCATGAACTCACCACTCCCACTGGAGCTGCTTTACTGGTGAATATGGTTGATGAATTCACTGATTTTTATCCATTGATAACTAACAAAAACGTGGCATACGGGGCTGGAAAGTTGGATCTGGAATTTCCAAATGTTTTAAGGATTATTTCAGGCACTTCTCCCATTCCCACTGATAAAATCTCCATCTTAGAGACTAATCTGGATGATGTTACTGGGGAAGTGTTGGGTCACACAGTGGATCGGCTCATGGAAGAAGGAGCCCTTGACGTGACCATTATTCCAACTATTGCCAAAAAAAATAGACCTGCACATCTTTTAAGAGTGATAACCAAGTCAAATTTGGTTGATATTCTTTCCGAGACCATAATCCGTGAAACAGGGACTCTCGGTGTTAGAACAATTCCCTATGTCCACAGGAATATTGTCAGCAGGGAGATAGTACCAGTTAAGGTTGACTTTGAGGGTCAATCCTTGGAAGTCAGGGTTAAAGTAGCTAAAATCGGAGAAGAAATAGTTAACGTCACTGTTGAATATGAAGATGCTCGGAAAATTTCTGAAAAGTTAAAAATGCCCTTAAAAGATGTGATAAGGTTTATAAATCGAAATATAACTTTTTAAAACATATAATCGTTAAATATTATTATTGGGAGAATAAATTCCATGGAAAAAAGAAAAAAAGCCATATCGATCCTCTCAGGAGGTCTTGACTCTGCAGTTGCCACATCATTACTGGCTAAAGATTACGATGTGCATGCACTAACATTTGATTATGGTCAAAGGAGTGCAGAGATGGAAATAAAATCTTCAAGGACCATATGTGGAAAATTAGGCATTGAACACACAGTTATCCAACTTCCATGGTTAGCCCAAATAGGAGGCTCTGCCCTGACCAGTGAAGAGGAAGTCCCTGAGCTTTCCATGGACCAGCTGGATGATAAAGAGGTTTGTGATGAAACTGCCCGAAAGGTATGGGTTCCCGGTAGAAACGTTGTATTTTCATCCATAGCCTTATCATTTGCAGAGGCTGAAGGTGCAGAGAAGATCATTGTTGGCTGGGATCTGGAGGAAGCAGCCACATTCCCAGATAATTCTAAAGAATTCTTAAATGCATTTAATCATCTTTTAGACATTGGATCCCTTTATGATATTCAAATTGAAGCACCACTCATAGACCTCAATAAGAAGGATATTGTAAAATTGGGATATGAGGTGAAGGCACCTTTAGAACTCAGTTATTCCTGTTATAATGGGGGAAATGAGCATTGTGGGCTATGTGAATCTTGTATGCGCCGAAAACGGGCATTTATGGAAGCAAATATTAAGGATCAGGTGGAGTACTCAGAATATTGATTAAAAGTTAAAAAGGAGAATTAAATAAATATATAATGGTTATATTTTTTAATTAGGGGTTAATATCATGGTTGAAACTAAAAAGGAAATGTTAGACGCGGTTTTATCATCATTTTTGCAGGTGGATCAGATAAAAGCCTGTGCCATTGTTTCCAAGGAAGGTTTACTTATCAGTTCCCGAACTCCTCCAGATGTTGATGCTCGAATATTTTCAGCACTCTGTTCAACCATCATGGGTGCTGCTGAAGCCGCTTCAACACAGATGAAAACAGGATCCGTGAGTGAAATTTCACTTAAAACAGAAAAAGGAAATATATTATTAATACCTGCCGGATCAAAGGCTATATTCACTGCTTTGACAGAAACTGAAGCTCAAATTGGTCTTATTCTTTTTGAAATGGAAGCAAAGGCCAAAGAGGTTGAAGAAATTCTTCCTGGTCCTTAAATTAAACTTCCTGGTCCCTAAATTTAATTTATTTCTTCTTCCTGCAAATGCTGTTGAAAATTAGATTTTTATTTTAATTGTGGATCAATTCCCTAACCATATGGCAAAAATAAAGAATGATGGTTTTATTTGATAACCATCAAGGTATCCCCTGTACCAACTGTATCACCTTCATCCACGAAGACATCCTGAACAGTTCCTGATTCAGGGGAGTGAATATCGTTTTCCATTTTCATGGCTTCCAGAACTGCAACTACATCCCCTTCTTTGACCTTGTCGCCTTTTTTCACCTTGAGCTTTAGAATCATTCCCTGCATGGAAGAGCTCACCCCACCTTCCATGGGTCCTGAAGGCTTGACTCCTTCGGTGGGTTCTATCTCTAAGTATCCAGTGGGAACTACCTTAACCTCAAAACTCTCACCATCCACATCCACCTGGTACTCGGTGGGTACTGCGGTAGGAGTACTGATAACATTCTCTGATTTTGGCGGGGCTAATGGTTCCTCTTCTGTTTCCCCTCTAAGAAATTTCGGAGCCACAGCAGGGTAAAGGGTAAATGTTAGCACATCTTCTTCTTTTTTGATGATCCCCATCTCTTCTCCTTTTACCCTGAATTTTTCAAGTTCTGGCTCTAGAAAATCGGCAGGACGGCAGGTTATGGGTTCCTCATCGCCAATGATTTTATGGGCAACCTCCGGGTCAACGGGTGCTGGTGGTCTTCCATAAAATCCTTTAAGGTACTCTTTAACTTCTTTAGAGACATTTTTGTACCTTTCTCCACCAAGAACATTCATTACAGCCTGGATACCTACAATCTGGCTGGTAGGGGTTACCAGGGGAGGATAGCCCAAGTCTTTTCGCACCCGTGGCACCTCAGAAAGAACATCCTCGTAACGGTCCAGTGCATTCTGTTCTTTAAGCTGTGAAACAAAGTTTGAGAGCATTCCTCCGGGGATCTGATATAATAAAACATCCGTATCCACCCTCTCGGTGATTGGATCAATAATTCCACTGTATTTTTCCCTTATTTCTTCGAAATACTTTTTAATCTGGTTTAAAAGCTTCAAATCCAACTCCGTATCAAAGGGGGTTTCTTTCAAAGCAGCAACCACACTTTCCGTTGGTGGTTGGGAAGCACCCCATGCTAGTGGGGATATGGCAGTGTCTAAAAGATCAACTCCTGCCTGACAAGCTGCATAATAACTCATGGGGGTCATACCACTGGTGCAGTGGCAGTGCAGGTTAATCAGAAGATCAGTTTCATCTTTAAGAGTTTTAACCAGTTCATAAGTATCATGTGGTGATATAAGTCCGGCCATATCCTTTATGACAAGAGAATCACATTCCAGGGCTTCCAGTTCCTTGGCAAGCTCCACATATTTTTCTATGGTGTGATAGGGGCTGGTAGTGTAACTTAATGTTGCCTGCACATGGGCTCCCTGTTCTTTGGCAACTTTGATGGATAGTTCCATGTTACGGATGTCATTCAATGCATCGAACACACGGAAAACATCCACACCATTTTCATATGATTTTTCAACGAATTTTCGCACCACATCATCGGGGTAGTGTTTGTAACCCACCAAGTTCTGCCCACGGAGTAGCATCTGCAGTGGAGTTTTTTTCACCAGTTCTTTAATGCTCCTTAACCTGTCCCAGGGATCCTCATTTAAGTAGCGGATGCAGGTATCAAAGGTGGCCCCTCCCCAACATTCCAGAGAGAAAAATCCTACTTTATCCATTTCCTCGGCAATGGGGAGCATGTCGCTGGTTCTCATTCTCGTAGCCAGGAGTGACTGGTGTGCATCTCTAAAAGCGGTTTCAATTAGCCTAATTTTCGTCATGATGACCCTCTAACTGCGATATAATTAATTATAAACTAGAATTTTAATGTCCTTATATACTTAGTGCGACCTTACTTATATCCTTACCTTAAAGGTGCGCAAAAGATGCAGGATCATATAAAAATTTATAGTATGATTCACATGCGCTTAGATAATATGATGTTAACCCTATTTTTTTATATTATTTAAAATTATGAAAATATTATATACAATACTGGCTATTATATTTATATATAATTAAAAACCAAATATTTGCCGTTATCATAATTATTAAAAGTCAAATAATTCTTTAAACAAAAAAATAGTTTAAATATTGTTTTATAATAGCAATATTTTATATAAAAAAGGTGTAGCAGATAAAAATTAATATTACTGCAGAGGGAAATCCACATTCAAAACTAATGGGGCATCGGAAATATAATTTATGAAAAAACTTAATTTGAGGTGAATATCTGTGACTGGTAAAAGAGCATTGTGTGTTGGAATAAATAATTTCAAATACTTTCCTTCAGCTGCATTGAGGGGTTGTGTGAATGATGCCAATGATATGGAAAATTTATTAAAGATATTATTTGAATTCCAATCAGATAACATAGTTAAACTCACAGATGCTAAGGCTACCAAGGCTAATATAATGAAGAATCTTCAAGAAATGTTAGTCGGAGCCAAATCAGGTAAATACAGTCACCTGGTATTTACCATGTCCAGTCATGGCACTCAGGTACCAGATTTAAGTGGAGATGAGTCCGATCGGGTGGATGAAGCCTTCTGCCCCTATGACTTAAAAGAAAAGCAAGATGAGTGGGATCCTGAACATATAATTGTGGATGATGAGCTACGGGACATGTTCATTCAACTTCCAGATGAGATAGTTCTGGAGGTCTTTCTGGATACCTGTCACAGTGGGACCGGACTCAAAGCAATCGACCTCATATGGGACAGGCAAACACGATACATACCACCACCATCCCTGGAAGCATTTAAAAGAGTTGATGGAAAAAGGCAAAGAGGTTTGAATAAAGCCCTCCTGGAGAAAGGAATGCGTCAACACATATTATGGGCTGCATGCCGTGCTGATCAGACCAGTGCCGATGCCAACATCGATGGGGACTGGCATGGTGCATTCACCTATTACTTCTGCAAGGAAATGAAAGCCAGCCAGAACAAACTCACCAGGAATGAAATACTGGAAAAAGTCAGAGAAGACCTTAAAGAAGCAGATTATACTCAGATACCCCAGTTGGAGTGTGAGGCTACGGTTAGGAATTGGAATATGGATTAGATTGGGGATATTGGATAATTTTTTTATTTATTAAAATTTTCCAATCTTTTTTCTAATTTTGATATTTTTTCCAAACACCATTTTTGCCTCTCAGGATCTTCCATATTCATAATGTCCTTGTAGCTCCATGGGATTGTAGGCGAAAAAGGCAACAATCATAGTAATATTCTAAAATTAAAAGGGAAAATCTGTAAATTTATAAAATTATAGAAAAAGGAAGGAATATTAAAAAAATAGGATTATTATCGTTCCCGTTCACCCGCAATAAACTCCTCCACCATCTGCACAGCCTCATCATCAGTGAACTGTTCCGGGGGGTGCTTCATGGTGTAAGCGCTGATGGATGTGAGTTGTCCTCCGATACCTCTTTCCAGTGCCAACTTACAGCACCTGATGGCATCTATAACACACCCTGCTGAGTTGGGTGAGTCTTCCACACTGAGACGGAGTTCGATGTTCATGGGTACGTCCCCAAAGGTTTTTCCCTCCATCCTGAGGAAGCAGAGTTTGTTATCCTTTTGCCAGGGCACGTAATCGGAGGGGCCGATGTGAATGTTTTCCGGATCCATCCTCTCTCCCAACACAGACTGCACTGCCTCCGTTTTTGATTCCTTTTTGGAATCCAACCGGTCACGGTTAAGCATGTTCAAAAAATCAGTGTTTCCACCGGTGTTTAGCTGATAAGTCCGTTCCAGTTCCACACCCCTATCTCGGAAAAGGTTGGCCAGGGTTCGGTGGGTAATGGTTGCCCCGATCTGGGCTTTAATATCATCTCCAACCATGGGTATTCCCTTTTCTTCAAAACGAGCAGACCATTCGGGGTCACTGACAATGAATACTGGCATGCAGTTAATGTATGCGCAACCGGCGTCCAGGGCACATTCTGCATAGAAACGGGCTGCCTTCTCTGATCCCACAGGGAGATAGTTTAAAAGGATTTCCGCTCCTGTATCCTGAAGTATTTTCACAATATCTTCTTTACCCTTTTCAGAGTCATCTGAAACTACAAATGTATGATTTTCAGGATATTCTGCCATGTGTGGAGCTACACCATCTAGAACACAGCCCATATCCACTTTCACACCACTTGGTTTAATATCTGGACAGAATACTGTGGTGCAGTTCGGTGGGGCGTAGATAGCTTCGTTTACGTCCATCCCAACCTTACGAGCGTCAATATCAAATGCAGCCACCACTTCTATATCTGATGGTTTGTATCCTTCAATTTCCCAGTGCATCAAGCCTATTGCTTCTTCTGGCTTTTTATCCGCATAGTAGTAAATACCCTGGATCAGTGAACTGGCACAATTGCCTATACCAATTATCGCTACCCTTATCTTTTCCAATTTAACACCTTCTAAAAAACATCAAATATCCACGTTAGTGATGTTTGATGTTACGATAAAATCAATACCCTCATTTTATGGTTCATAAGCTTAATTAACTTCTTCTGAGTGTAAAGTTAGCCTAATATACTATTAAATGTTTCGTCCAATCATCTATTAAAAGTTTGTGAATAGGAGTTTCAATGTTCTATTTATCTAGGAATTTAAAGCCTGGATTGTTTGAAATCTTATTTAATCATTTGTTCAAGGGTTAATATTCCCGTTGATCCGGCAACAGTTAATCCAATACTCCATAGGATAATTCCTATACTCATCCATATTATTAGGCTGTTTTTCTGAGCCCCTAATCCAATTCCCACCGCAGCACCCAGTGGAGCGCCAAAAATCAGGGGTGATAATAAGCCAAGACCTACTACTCCGTATTTATTCCACACCTTATACAACCGGGTTTCTTGTAAAGCATTTTCATCACCATATCTCCATTTCAGTAGACGAGTTCTTAAATTATCTCCCAGGATTGTAACAACAATCGCGGCCGTTATGGCGCCTGCTGAAGATACAATAGTGATTATTATTGGGTTTACCCCCATAACCAGCCCTAGGGGAATGGCCAGCCATAGTTCTACCAAGCTGGCTGTAAATATTATGATGATGGCTTCCAGACTCATATAATGATACTTATGACAACTCTAATAAAAAAGATCTTCTTCCACTAATTATGCGAATCATCAGTTCTTTAATATAAATGCATTTAATTAGTCATTGTTCTTATTTTTGTTCGGTTTCTGAGCCACGGTGGCAGTAAAAGTTGTTCATCATCCCAATCTGGTATTTCTGGGCCAGAGGGCAGGTAGGGCACAGGCAACCCAGTTCCATGTTAATGCAACCCTCACTTTTTCCGGTGATGCAGAAAACATTTTCATCCTTTTCTTTAGCACAATCATTATAGCTGGGGCAAATAGTGCAGACACAGTCCCCTTCTAATTCTTCAAGTGTCTTTAAACGTTTTTCTCCATCCAAATGATTCAGTTTGTCTATCAATTTTTCAAATGCATCCATGTTATCACCTTATACTTATATCTCTCTCTTCAAGATTTATTATTTTCAGTCATTAACTTCTAAGTCACGGTTATGGCTAAAAGTGAGAATATTCACCACAAAATTACCAGGATAAAAGTGGATATGAAGGGTAGTTTTTCTTTACCAGCATCCCGAGTTTTAGAATTAACTCTCCAGGTTAAAATGAGGATTATCATCAGTATAAGGCTGTTAAACAGTCCCAGTATATTCTTGGGGTTTTGATATATCACTCCGGCCCATACTAGGGTGGTTATTATGGTTCCAATCCACAGTAATGGTGTAAGTATACCTCCAACCAGGAAGGTGATGCTGGTGAGTTCATCAGATTTTCTGGATTTTACCATGAGAGTTAAAAGCGTCATGAGACTTCCCATGGCTAGTATAATTCCCAAAAACTCAAAAAATAATGTTGAAACCGGTTTACTGAAAAATTGCTCCTTTAAGAGGGGTAAGGTGAAAAGGGCGCTGATGGCTTCGTTGGCAGGGAAAGATTCTATTTTTCCAATGGCAATGGAATACTTACCTTGATTCTGGGTGTTAAAGACCCGGATGTTGTAGGTGCCAGCGGGAACGTTTAGGGTCGCTTCTGGTCCCTTAAGATAATAATCTCCTCCGAACTCCTCAAAATAAGGTGTCCAGGTGGAGTTTGTGCCGTTGAGAAACATAATCATCTCTCCCGAACTATCAGTGACCTCTGCAGACACCAGTTCACCACCTTGCCCGGGACTGGTGGGCACCAACAGGTTCACATATAACTGAAAGGGTTGTGGAGAGTGTATTTGATAATAAACAGGTTTCCCATCCAGTTCCCCGTAAAATGCCTTGGATATCTCAGGATCATCTACCATTATCGGATTTTCAATAGAAACCGAGGTTCCGATATCCAGGCGTGGTTGATGGGCGTTTGCCATGGAAATAGATACCAACAATAAAACAAATATTAATGCTATTAATCCCGAATTAATATTTGGAATTTTTAACATGTAATCTAATTCTGTTCATAATAACATTTAACTTTTCTGTATACTTAAAAAAAATTGTTAATATGCCTTGAAATGGATTTTAAACTTGTGTTATATTTTTTATTAATCTGAATCAAAATTCCGAGGGATTGAAATCTGCTGTCTAATAAAATGTGAGGAATCCTAAATTATATTCCATGTTTTTAGGTAAAATTTTGGGAAAATACGCTACTAAAGATCAAACTTTAAAGTATTGGCGGGATATGCAAAAGACTAGTATTATTAAAGATAATTCTGAATAAATGAATCAAAATGAAAATTATGATTCTGGGATCAAATATTAAATCCTATTTTGAATTCATACAAAGAAAACGAGTTATATTATTTCTCAACCAGTACTAACAATGATTTGATCTCAATACCTTCTTCTTCCTTTAAAATATTCATGATTTCATCTAACTTTTCATTGACTTTTTCATTTTTAATATCAATAATATCTTTATTGAATTCAGCCAGGTTTACATGGGGGTTCTGACTCATTTCATAGCGAGTTTCACCTTTATAATTGAAACTTCTTATAATTCCTCGTTGGACCAGCAGTTTAAGATTATCATGTACTGTGGAACGACTTACATTTGGTTGTGTCTCTTTAACAGCCTGGTAGATCCGGTTGAAGGAGGGGTGTGTTTCTTCCAGTTCTTTTAACTTTCTAATAAGTTCCCTTCTCTGGGGAGTAATTTTGATTTTTTCTTCTTTTAATTTCTCTTCCATAGACTAATGTTGGTGGAAATCCAATAAAAAACTATCGAACAAAAACTTATATAGAACCAAGTTCTATATAGAACCAAGTTTAATAATTTAATTGGGGGATTAAATTGAAAAACGAAAAACTAACCAGCAACAAGGGGCATCCAGTGCCCAATGACCAGGCATCCATAACCACGGGTGAAGGATCCAGTTACACCATGCTTCAGGATGTTAACCTCATAGAAAAACTGGCTCATTTTGACCGGGAACGGATACCTGAAAGGGTGGTACATGCCAAAGGAGCCGGGGCTTACGGATACTTTGAAGTAACCCATGACCTTTCTCAGTACACCCGGGCCAGGTTCCTATCGGAAATTGGAAAAAAAACTGAATTGTTCATCCGCTTTTCAACAGTAGGCGGCGAACGGGGTTCAGCCGACACGGCACGTGATCCACGTGGATTTGCAATCAAATTCTACACTGAAGAAGGAAACTACGACTTGGTGGGGAACAACACGCCCATTTTCTTTATTAGAGATGCTGTGAAATTCCCGGACTTCATCCATACCCAGAAAAGACACCCTAAAACCAACCTACCTGATGCGGACATGTTCTGGGACTTTTTATCACTAACTCCAGAATCAGTTCACCAGGTAACCATCCTTTTCTCAGACCGGGGAACACCTTACTCCTTCCGTTACATGGATGGATTCTCCAGCCACACCTACATGTGGTACAATGAGGAGAATGAGTACGTATGGGTTAAAGTTCATATAAAATCAGTGCTGGGCAATAAGACTTTCACCAATGATGAAGCAGTTCAAATGGCTGGGGAAAATCCTAACCATGCCACTGAAGACCTTTACGATGCAATAGAATCCGCTGATTATCCTGAGTGGAAAGTGTACGTTCAGATAATGAAACCAGAAGAGGCAGCTAACTACCAGTTCGATCCCTTCGACATAACCAAAGTATGGTACCATGCGGATTATCCACTGATCCCACTGGGTAAAATCGTGTTGAACCGTGCTCCCGAAAACTTCTTTGCTGAAGTGGAGCAGGCAGCATTCTCCCCCTCCAACTTCGTACCGGGAATAGGTCCCTCACCAGACAGACTACTCCAGGGAAGACTATTCTCTTATGAAGACACCCAGCGGCACAGGTTAGGTGCAAATTTCCACCAAATACCTGTAAACCGGGCTAAAAATTCTGAAATCGCCAATTACGAACGTGATGGTCCAATGAATGTGGATGATAATGGAGGATCCAGTCCCAACTATTATCCTAACTCAATGAACGGACCGGAACCAGATGCATCTTTCAGTCCTCCGGCCATAGAAGTGCAAGCAGTCATTGCAAGACACACCAGGCCAACTGGGGATGTTGATTTTGTCCAGGCCGGTGAACTCTACCGGAGGGTTCTGGATGATGAGGCTAAAACCAACCTGGTCTCCAATATCGTAGGACATTTGGTAGATGCTAAAGAAAATATACAGTACCGTCAAACTTCCCTATTCTACAAATGTGATGTGGAGTATGGAACCCGGGTTGCAGAAGGTATTGGGCTGGATGTTGGAAGGGTGAAAGAATTGGCAGAAATGACCCAAGGAGAAAGAGTGGAAGCAACCAAAATTTAAGATGGAGTCTATGGGGGATGTATCTCATGAATGGGGTGGTTTTCACCTCCTTGACTATTTTTATTTATTTTTCACAGCCATTGGAATGGGATAGAGGTGTTATGCAATGGTAAAAAAGAAAAAAATTGCTTGGGGAATTACCGGTGCCGGTGATAAAATACTGGAAACCATGAAGGTCATGGAGAAAATACGGTTGGAATTCGAGGATCAGGTGGACATTGAAGTATTCATCTCCAAATCCGGAGATCAGGTGGTGAAATATTATGGGATATCCAATGATATAGAAAGCAACTTTGACCGGGTTTGGGTTGAAATCAATGCCAATGCACCATTTTTAGCTGGTAATATCCAGTTAGGTAAATATGAATTCATGTTAGTTGCACCAGCCACCTCCAACACCGTGGCCAAGATCGCCATGCGAATGGGTGACACACTAATCTCCAACGCAGCCATAATGGGCCAAAAAGCTGATGTTCCCATCTACATATTACCTTCTGATGTTGAAGAGGGTGTTACTATCACCCAGCTTCCAGATGGGAAGGATCTGAAGATCACCATCCGCAAGGAAGATGTGGAACATGTGGAAAAACTGGCCAAGATGTATGAAACCTATATTATTAAGGATCCCCATGAACTGGTGGGAGTATTCAGGAAACATTTCCCGGAATAAAACCTTTTAAGAAAATGGGGGGGATTTGATAATTAAAGGGGTGTGTTTAAGGCGCATATTTGGTTAAGAATTATTATATGTAAATTATCAATGGTAATATAAGATTATCAAAGGGATTAAAAAAATGGAAACCAAGCGTTTATTTTTCTTCAGTTTAGGTGCAACCCTGCTGGGGGTAGGGGCTGTGGGGGTGGTCGTTCCAGTATTACCCACCACACCCCTTGTTCTGGCATCGTTTTTCTGCTTTACCAAAAGCTCCAAAAGAGCGGAAAGATGGATATCCAATAATCGCTACTTTGGAAGTTACATTGAAAACTACCAGACCAAACAGGGAGTGCCTTTAGATGTTAAAATTAAAAGTGTTGCCTTTTTATGGATAACTCTAATTATATCCTGCTATATTTTCCAGGATAGAAGTTATCTTCTCATATTATTACCACTAGTTGGTTTTGCTGTCACCATACACATACTTCTACTAAAAACAAAATCAGATGAAAATCAGAGTATTCCAGAAAAACAGATATCTTCCCTCTAAGCTGTTGTTTTATCTTATTAAAGCAGATACATCCCCATAAAAGCACATATTCATCTCATATTAAAATTGAATGGTGTTGATTTTTTATAATCATTTTTACATCAGTTAATGTATAGAGCTGGATAAATTCCACTGTAAATTAACATTAAGCTTGATATTCCAATTGCAACCAATATAATTTTTCTGAAAGTATCTTGAGGAATTTTTTTTACCACTTTCTTCCCAGTGTATGATCCTAAAATACCAATCACAATTAAGGGAGGGATGCAATAATAAAATTGAACATCCAACAGATTACTGGAAAAATAGACAGGGATCCTGGCCAAATCAATCAAAACTGCTACGGCAGCTAACGTTGCTATGTAGGTAGTTTTATCCAGACCATAAGAAATAAGAAAAGAACCTCTTAAGGGACCACCTACTCCCATAAACCCTTGTAAAAATCCTGATAAACTTCCTCCAAGGATGGTGTTAATTTTAGTGGCATTAACTTTAAAATCAGGATTTTTGAAGGAATAAATAGAAAATATAAGTAAGGATATCCCCAATAGGGCGGTTAAAATATTTTGAGGAATGTAGGTTACAATGTAAGCACCCAGCACAGTTAGGATTACACTGGGAACACCAAAAAGCAAAATTAACCTTTTATCTAAGCCCTGGCGGAAGAATGTGGCTGCCCCAGAGTTCCCAGCCAGATGGGTAATGGCCACCATTACCAATGCACTTTTAAAGTCCACGAAAATAAGTGCAATGGGAAGAAATAGGATAGATGTTCCAAAACCAGCTATTGTACCCACAAATATGGATATAAAAGCGGCTATAAAAAATAATAACATTATAATTAATTCATTCATAATATTAATTTGGGATTTTTTTTATTATAAAATGATCATTCATTTTTAGTAAATTTCTAAGAATTACTCGGCTGGAACTCGTAATATAGGCAGATTTGCCATTAATATACAATTGAAATTTGTTTTATTTAAGAAGTCACATGAGAAATTAAGAAGAAATATTATGTTGCAGACCCATATTATATGATAGGAGATTTTGTAGTTGTAAGGGGGATTCGATGGCTTATCGTTTGATTATAGCAACAATACCTCAAGAAAAAAGAAGGGACAATATAGATGAGCTTTTAGAGAGGTATGAAGTGCTTTCCATGTGGTATGGGGACTCATCAGATGGGCAAATGATTTTAAACATACTGATTCGCCGTGAAAAAACTGAAGCCATACTCAATCTTCTTCAGGAACATTGCTCTGATGTGGAGGGATTCAGAGTTATTCTGGTCCCAGTTGAAGCATCCATACCTCTACCTGAAGTACCGGTAAGGATATTACCTGAAGAACAGGAAGAGGAAGACACTCTCATTGTAGATGGGTTGGTAGATAGGTTGGGTTCTAAGGAACTGGTGGACCGGTTGAGCCGTCAGGAAATATATGCAGATATATCTGATATTTCCCGTGTTTCAAATGTATACATTGTAATGATCATATTATCTTCACTGGTTGCTGCCATTGGTGTTTTGAATAATAACGTGGCAGTTATCATTGGGGCTATGGTTATAGCACCTCTTTTTGGGCCTAACATAGCTTTATCCCTGGCAACAGTGCTTGGAGATATGGATCTGGCTATCAATACCCTCAAAACTAATCTAACTGGAATCAGCACTGCACTGGCAATATCAGTGTTGCTTGGTTTCTTTTCAGAGGTGGATCCAACCATTCCCGAACTTTTCCTGAGAACTAATGTAGGTCTGGGAAGTGTTACTCTGGCTCTGTCTTCAGGGATTGTGGGTGCTCTGGCTTTCACTCGGGGTTTTAGAACCACTTTAGTGGGAGTTATGGTGGCAGTGGCATTACTCCCTCCACTGGTTACCTTTGGATTACTTTTAGGTTCTGGGAATTTCTATCCCGCATCCGGAGCTCTTTTACTCTTTTTAGTAAACCTGGTGTGCATCAATTTAGCAGGGGTTATAACATTCATCACCCAGAGAATACACCCCATCCTTCCAGAAAAAGTTGGTAAAGCTAAAAAAATGACAAATATGGCATTAATTATATGGATTTTTTTATTAGCAGTATTTGTTATTTTGATTTTCCAGAGGAGAGGTGTTTTTGATGTGGTTAGATTATGAAATGGGTATTCAGGGGTAGGTGTTTCAGGTGACGTTACGTTTAATAGAGATGGTTATTCCCCAGGGATATCAAAAAGAAGTTTTGGAATTGCTTCAAAAATGCAATATTATAGAAATATTTGATTTGAAGGCAGGTAATGATTTAATATTGTTTAAGGTCCTTCTAACTACTGAAGACAGTGAAAGCACCCTTGATAAATTGGAAAAACGTTTTTCCCATTTAAATGGTTTTAGAATACTTATTCTCCCAGTGCAAGCATCCATACCTCGAATTGATGAAACTTCCAATGGAGAAAATGGATTATCTCCCGATGAAGAATCAGTTGCTGCAGAAAGAATAAGTCGTGAAGAGTTATATACCAATGTTTTAGCGGTAAGCAAACCCACAAAAATCTACTTACTCATGACGATTTTATCGTCACTGGTAGCCAGCATTGGTGTTTTGAATAATAACGTGGCAGTGATTATTGGGGCAATGGTAATAGCCCCTTTATTAGGTCCGAATATGGGATTATCTTTAGCTACAGTTCTTAAAGATAGTGATCTCGCTCGTATTTCTATTAAAAGTATCGTTGCTGGAGTGGGGATTTCCATAATTATTTCGGTGATCATTGGAGTGTTGGTAACATTCGATCCTTCTATTCCGGCCATAGCCCTGCGAACCGATGTTGCCCTGGCCGGAATTTTCCTGGCTTTTGCATCGGGAATAGCAGGATCCATTGCATTTACCACTGATGTATCCAGTGCACTTATTGGGGTGATGGTGGCAGTAGCCCTGCTCCCCCCTTTATCTGTTTTCGGCCTTCTATTAGGTTCTGGCCATTATTATCTGGCAACAGGTGCTTTTTTACTCTTTTTAGTTAATTTAGTCTGTATAAACCTATCTGGCCTCATAACATTCTATGTTCAGAGAATAAAACCTTTAAAGACATGGGATGCTTTTAAAGCATATAAAATAACCTATCTGGCCATGGGGATATGGGCCTTTATTCTCATTATCCTCCTGGTACTTATACAGATCAGGAAAATTATCTAATTCACAAGAGATATAATCCCAAATTCAACTTTAATCTTAAAAATAAATTTAGTTAAAGTGTTTCATAGGAGATAGTGGACTGATGAATGATTGGAAAGAATATTTAAATTCAGATCCAACCCAGTGGCTACTGGAAGATGATAATCCTTCAGTTAGATATTTCACCCTGTTGGATATCCTGGATAAACCCCAAAACGACTCCCAAGTGATTCATGCCAGACAAAATATAATGAATAATGGTGTTGTACCTAAAATACTGGCCAAACAGGAGTCAAGTGGATACTGGGGTGTTCCTGAGAATTTTTATGTTCGTGGTAAATACAAGGGGACTTCCTGGCAGCTCATAATCCTGGCAGAGTTGGGAGCAGATGGGACTGATGAAAGAATTAAAAGAGCCTGTGAATTCATCCTTGAAAAATCCCAGGACCCACAAAGTGGTGCATTTTCATATATTAGCCACAAGAAAGATGGGCATGGCGATCCCGAAAGAGTTTTACCCTGCCTCACCGCCAATATGGCGTGGAGTCTCATTCGATTAGGATATTTAGGTGATGATCGCATTCAAAAAGCTCTCCAGTGGCTTATAAAATACCAACGCTTCGATGATGAACCGGGAAAAGCCCCTGATGAATGGCCTTATAACAGGTGGAAACAATGCTGGGGGGAACGCACCTGCCACAGTATAATTGTAAAATCACTCAAAGCCTTTGCAGAAATCCCTGAGGATAAAATAACTCCTGAAATCTCCGATTACATTGTTAAGGGCGCGGAACATATGTTGAACCACCATATCCATAAAAGAAACCATCCTCCGGTCAGGGGTAGTTTTAAATGGTTGGAATTCGGTTTCCCTTTGATGTGGAGTATAGATGCCCTGGAAGTTCTGGAAATACTCACTCGGTTGGGTTATAATGATGAAAGAATGCATGAATCCCTGAAGGCTATGATCTCCAAACAGGACCATGAAGGCCGGTGGATCCTGGAGAACACCTTCAATGGAAGATTCCAAACCAATATTGAACGTAAGGGAAAACCCAGTAAATGGATTACTCTAAATGTATTAAGAGTATTGAAACGTTTCTATCCTTAATAATAGATTTGAGGGGCGAGAAAATTATTAATATTGAATTTGGATATAACTAAATTAAATAAGTGAACTAAAACAGTATTTTTTAATCACTTGCACTGTCATGAGAATAAACCCTTGAATAATATGAACTCCTATGAAACTATCATTGCCATTGTAATAATGATTATAATTGGCTATGTATGCCGTAGACTTGATTTTTTAAAGGCTGAAGATACCCAAACCCTTAACAAGATTGTAGTTCACATTGCTATTCCTGCCCTGATATTTTTAGCCATGTACAATGCTGATTTATCCAATATAAAAACTTTCGGAACCATTACCCTTATATGTATAACAGTGGGCTTAATATCTGGAATTATCGCTTATATATTCACTTACAGTCTCGGTTACTCTCCAAAAACCAGGTGGGGAGTGGTGGCGGCATCCACCCTATTTAACTCAGGATTCTTAGGGTATCCAGTTACTCTGGGCGTTTTTGGGGCTGCAGGACTGGTAAGGGCAGTATTCTTTGATGTGGGATCCACCATACTATTCATATTATTTGGGATATTCTTTTTAATCTTATACGGCGGCAGATACCAGGATATAATCAAACGATCCATTTTCTTTCCACCATTACTGGCAGTGATCACAGGGTTGCTTGCTAATTTACTTCATCTACCACTGGGATCGGTTATTCCTAGTGTCCTTGACTACCTGGGTGGTGCTGCAATACCTATGATAATGCTATCATTAGGCCTTTCACTGGAATTTAGAGGTATTAAAGAATATTTTGGTGTAGCATCCTTTGTTTCAGTACTTAAACTAGTTATATCCCCGATTATTGCTGTGATCGTTGTGGGATTGGTGGGGCTATCTGGCCTGGACCGAACAGTTACCATTGTGGAGGCAGGTATGCCTTCGGCAATGCTCAGCCTGGTCTTGGCCATCAACTATGACCTGGATATGAAGGCAACTGCAGCCTGCATATTCCTAACCACATCACTCAGCATAATATCCCTTACTCTCTTAATTCTATTCCTATGATATTTTTAAGGATTATATTCCAAGAATTACTTCAACAAGGAGATTATAAATATGGATTATCATGAAATCATCCAGAAACTGGAATCACTCTCCAGCCCGGAGGATGTGGAGGGTATGGCCCGTTTTGGTATCAGCCCGGAAAAAACCTATGCAGTCCGCATCCCCGATCTAAGAAAGATTGCAAAAACTGTGGGAAAGGATCATCATCTGGCAGCACAGCTCTGGAAAGCAGGATATAGAGAGACCCGGATACTGGCCTGTATGATTGACGACCCTAAACAGCTTACCTCAGAACAAATGGACCGGTGGACTTCTGAATTTGATTACTGGGAGATATGTGACCAGTGCTGCATGAAATTATTCCGTATGACGCCATATGCCTATGAAAAAGTATTCCAATGGAGCCAGCGGAAGGGAGAATTCGTTAAAAGGGCTGCCTTCACATTAATAGCAGTCCTGGCAGTCCATGATAAAAAGGCAGCTGATGAAAAATTCGAACAATTCTTCCCATTAATAATCCGGGAGGCAACTGACAACCGTAATTATGTTAAAAAGGGTGTTAATTGGGCTTTAAGACACATAGGGAAAAGGAATATTGAATTGAATAAGAAAGCCATCATAGTAGCTGGGGAAATTCAGAAAATTCATTCAAAGGGTGCTAAATGGATAGCGGCAGATGCTTTAAGGGAGCTTGAAAGTGAGAAAGTTCAGGAAAGGTTACATAGAAAAACTAATTAATTTCAAGTTCCCATGGGTTTAAATTAGTGTTTATTGATTGTTTTTGGCTAATGTTGTTGATTCTGGAAATCAAAGGAGGAAAAAATTTGGATATCTAATAGATTTTTTAATATTTTTTTACAGGATCGTTAATCGCTACAAAAACAATCACGCCGATAGCTAAAGCTAATAAAAGTATTCTGTACACATCATCACCTTCCATGATTTTTTAAAATTAGTGGTTTATCTATCTAAAACTCCAAAAAATTAAGAAAAAGATAAAACAAGGACAATTTCCTTATTTTAAATTTTATTACCACTTAACATCTTATTTTTCTCTGAACTTGTAAGCTCATCCACCACTTCTGTTGGTAGTCCTGTTTTAAGGATTTTACCTCCTCTCATAATGGATGCCCGGTCACAAACATCCAGCACGAAGTCCATATCGTGCGATATTATGAGGAAGGTTTGATTTAGTTCTTCACGAGCTTTTCTAATTGAATCTGTAACTTGTACTCTGGTTATGGGATCCATGGTACCGGTGGGTTCATCCAGGATAACCACATTCGGTTCTTTAATTAGCACCTGGGCCAAAGCCACCCGGTGTCGTTCCCCTCCACTCAGTTCATCATGATATTTATGTAGAATTTTTTCTGCATAATTTTCATTGAATCCCACGGCGTTCAAAACGTACAATGCTTTTATCTGGGCGAATTCAGCTGGTAACTCCAGACTAATAGCTTCAGTCAGGTTTCCAAGCACATTACGATGGGGGTAAAGGCTGTACTCTTGATGGAGAATTCCGAGGTATGGTTTCACCCTGCCACGGCCAAAAGGACCTTTCTCAGTCATGTCGATCCATTGATCTCCCAGTTTAACATTTATTTTTCCACTGCTGGGATCAGTCAGACCATATAAAAGCCGTGATAGGGTGGTTTTCCCGGCTCCGGAAAGACCTACCACTCCATATATCTCTCCTTCATCTACACTGAGGTTAACACCGTCCACAGCCTTAACCACACCTCGATCAATGGAGTAATAATGTTTCTTCACATCTTGAAGTTCGATTATGGGGCCACCAGTTTTAAATTCTTCACTTATTTTAGGCCGGGGCACGTGTTCCATGAAACTTTCCACCACTTTTTCTGGGTCTCCTTTCTGGATAATTTCACCATTATCCAGCCAGATAACCTCATCTGATAGATCCCGCATTACCTCTGGCCAGTGGGATGTGATCACCATACTCAGGCCCTGACCCTTAATACCCTGAATAAGTGCCTGATGGATGAATTCGGCAGTGGTAGGGTCAAGGGTGCCGGTGGGTTCGTCTGCCAGGAATACCATGGGCTCTTTGGCCAGCTGTCTGGCCAGTACCACTCTTTGTTTCTCCCCACCACTAAGGTCACGGGCAATATGTGTGATTCGATGTGTCATCTGGGCCAGATCAAGGAGGTCAATTGCCATGTAGGTGCTTTCCTCGGAATCATGTCCCTGGATTGATTTCAAGACATTATCTATCACAGTCTCATCTTCATACAGTGCAAAGGTTCTCTGCAACATTATGGAGATACGTCGCCGGATAGCTGCAAACACATACCGATCTGCACTCCAGAAATCCACTTCTCTACTTTCGAACTGGCTTCCGCATTTACAGGTTGTACTGGCCATTGAAGGAGGTTCCACAGCAAGACACTCAGGACACAGTGCAATGTTATAGATTATTTGGCCCTCATCTGGCTTGTAATCCTTCATTCCACGGAGCATGTTTATTAAAACTGATTTTCCAGAACCACTCTTTCCTAGAATTCCAAGAATTGTTCCTTCTTCCACATTGATGTTCAAATCTTTCAGTACTTCAACGCCATTGAATGTTTTTGTTATGTTTTTTATTTCTATGAAAGACATTCAACCACCCATTCTTTTTATGAAATTATTAAAGGGACCTTTCAATGATTATATAATTTTTTTTACACTCATTTTTCCCTTTTTCTAGCCATATGTCATATCTAGCTAAATTGAAGGAATTTATGGATAAAAGATTCATTTTTAGTATTTTTCAAGTTCCACAGAGGGGAGTTTCGCATTTAGGACATTTTGTATTGCTACATGGCACTTTTATTGTCTTAGGAGATTCATAACCACAATTGGGACATTTGCAAACTGTTGGAGGTCCTGCTCCGATTCCCCTACCACCATAAGACTTTCGATGTAAAAGTGATTCTTCGGTTTCTTGATAATCTTCGATGGTGATTATATTCGCAGATCTGCAGTCTGGACAGTTTTTATACTCTTTACGGGGGTTTTGCCATTGGAATTTGCAATCATTGCATTTGTATCTGAATAGCTGGTCTTTCCCGGCTATGATTATAGAATTGCCGTTAATCAGTGCATTGGCTATTTTTTTCCGGGCGGAGCTTAATATGCGATGAAATGTGGGTTGTGAAACCCCCATTATTTCAGCAGATCTTTTTTGTTGGATATCATGATAGTCTCTTAATCTGATTGCTTCAAATTCATCAATTAATATTTCAATAGGTTCAATAGATTCTAAATCTTCTCTTTCTGGTTTAAAACATCGTATTTGTGGTTCTTCTGAAATTCTTCTAAATCTCCGGGGCCTTGCCATGTTGTGAATATATATTCAATAGTTCAATATATAGTTTATGTAATTAACACATCAACTGTCAATATTCATATGATTAAAAGATATATTAACCAGGATGATACATTTCTTCTCTTTTTTAAAATGAAATTAATTCGATTCAAAACAAAATATGAAAAAATTAAGGGTTATACTTATAAAAAATCCCAGTTAATCATTTTTTAATAGGTGGTTCTGGTTTAACAGTAATTATTAATTCTTAAACACCAATAGATTATAAAATGTCAGTAATGATCAAAATATGATGATCATCTAAAATATGTGTTAGAGGTGCAACATTTGGCAAAGATTCTACTGGTAGAAGATGAAATGGTGGAGGCTATGAATTTAAAGAGAAGCCTCCAGGCTATGGGCTATGATGTGATGGCTATTGCATCTTATGGTGAAGAAGCGATTGAAAAAGCCAACACATTAAAACCGGACATTATACTTATGGATATTCTTCTTAAGGGTAAAATGGATGGTATTACTGCTGCTCAAGCTATTTCAAAACATGAAATACCAGTTATATACATTTCAGCACTTCCAGATGATGCCACTGTTAACCGGGCCCTTATCAGCGCACCTTATGGGTACTTGGTAAAACCCTACGACATTCGCAAATTAAAAATATCCATTGAAGTGGCTCTTTACAAGAAACAAATGGAAAATAAACTTAAACAATCCCAGGAAACTTATTATCAAACTATTTTTGAAAATACTGGTGCAGCAACAGTTATAATCGAAGAAAATAAGTTGATTTCCCTGGTGAATATGCAATTTACATCATTAACTGGGTATTCCAAGAATGAGATTGAGGGAAAATGGAGTGGACTGAAATTTTTTCCCAGGAAGACATTTCCCAGATGAAAGAGTACCACCAGTTACGTAGAGTAAATCCAGACTATGCTCCTCGAAATTATGAAGCAAGAATTGTTACTCGTAACGGTGCTGTTAAGCCTGTTCATCTAACTGTGGCCATGATCCCTGGCACCGAAAAGAGTATGGCCTCTATTTTAGACATGACTGAACTACGAAGATCTAAAATGGCGATTAAAGAATCTCAAGAAAGGTTTAAAAGTATTTTTGAAAACGCAGCAGAGGCTATAATTCTTTTTGACTGCCAAGGAAACATTGTAGAATTCAATGGGAAGTTTAAAGAGACTTTCGGGTTTAAAAATGGGGAAATTATTGGCCAAAACTTTTTGCATATGGGATCCATGATGGGGATGCACAATGAAGAATCCCGGAAGATTCTAAATGATCTGATCTCTGGAAATGAATTAAAACAAGTTGAATGGATCTTAGAAAATAAAGATGGGAAGAAAATAATCTTCAGAGTCCGACCATCTCTAATAAAAACTAAAACTAGTGTGATTGGCATTCTGCTAATTATGGAAGACATCACAGAACTTAAAAATGTTGAAAATAGTCTTAAATATTCTTTAAAAGAGAAAGAAGTTTTGTTAAGGGAAATCCATCATCGGGTTAAGAACAATTTGCAGATCATATCCAGTCTTCTGAGCTTACAACGCCTTCAGGTGGAAGATCCACAAACTGCAGATATACTCTGGGAATGTCAGGGGAGGGTCAGGGCCATGGCCATGATCCATGAAAACATATACCAATCACAGGATATTGGACGTATAAACTTTAAAAACTATGTGGAAATGTTGTTATATGACATTTTCAACCTTTATCGTGTGAATAAGAAATCTGTTATCCTGGAAATGCGGATAAAAGGCGTGAAGATGGGTATCGAGACTGCTATGCCCTGTGGTCTGGTAATCAATGAACTGGCAACCAATAGCATCAAACATGCTTTTCCACAGGGAAATGGTATCATAAAAATTGAATTAAAAACCGATGATGATGCTCATATACTAATCATTGAGGATGATGGAATCGGTTTACCGGAAAATCTGGATCCCCAAAAATCCAAAAAACTCGGTTTGATGGTTGTTAATACATTAGTAAATCAATTAAACGGTGAAATGGAAATTGATAGGACTAATGGCACTAAATTCATCATTAAATTCAGTGAATTGCCCTATAATTGACTGGTAAATACAATTTTTCCCGGGTTAATCTTTCCCATTTCCCCCCGAAGGTACACCCCCACTCTGCCGAACCTTTTCATCATCATTTTCCAGAAGTTGACCTGCCAACTGAATTATATCTCTTTTGAAAAGATCCTGACCATGATAAATCCTTCCTAAAATAGAGGAGACATTTTTAGAATATAAAAATCATCATCTATGAATAATGGAGGTGGGTTTACTATTTTTAAGGTCTTTTATTAATCATTTTTCATTTTAAGGACTAATTTTTGCATTTCCTCTTTGGACAAGTCATAGCATCCCATTTCCCATCCCATTACAAGGATATGATTTCATTTAAGGGTTTAAAAAAATAAAATAATAGTTTTCGGTGGGTTTAATTCAACATGAGCACACTATAGTTCAGGTAGGATGCAATGCTCACCCAGATTATGTAGGGCACCATTAAGAGTCCTGCAGGTTTGGAAATAACATAAAAAGCAATCATGTTGGCTAAGATAGTTATCCAGAGCAGGAATATAATCACAAATCCACCTATTATTGAGTGCAATCCAAAGAACACCAGAGACCATAGAACATTCAATACTAGTTGCACCGCGAATATCCCAATGGCAAATCGAACATCACGCCTATCTAATCCCTGTCTCCAAACCAGGAAAAGGGCAATTCCAATAAGAATGTAAAGAGTGGACCATATGGGACCGAACCATGCGTTGGGAGGAGTCCAGCTTGGTTTAGCCAGGGCCGCATACCAGGTTGTTATCTCTGGATAAGTGGCTAAACTCCCTATTGCGCCAGAAAAGAAAACTATAAGTACCGAGGCCACTAATTTGGGAATTTCTCTTAAATTAAAACCTTCCATACCCAATCAAACCTCCTTTATTATTAATTAATTAATATTTGTTTAATGATTTCATGAAAAAAAAGTTGATTTTAGGGGATTAAGAGTTTTTAAGGGCTACAATTTCCTTAACATTCACTAATTTCCAAACATTACACTTATCTTCATTTAATATGGATTCAGGTTGGTCTTGGGGTGAATGTCCCAGGGCAGACAGTACATTGGGTGAGAGATCTTTTTCTCTGATCATATCCACGAACCTTTCCTTAACATCAATTTTTTCCACTTCACTGGTAACCTCCTTTATCTGGCCACGCAGTGTCACGAAACGATACTGTGCCATGTCTGCACTGTATTTTTCAATCTCCACTGCAACCTGAGGGTCACTCTTGATGAGTTCCACTTTTTTACCATATTTGGTGCTGAGGAAGTAGATGAATTTCCCATCAAAAACATACAAAAATGGAGCAATATAGGGATAATCCCCTTTAAAAGCAATTCTACTAACGTATTGTTTCCCGATAAATTCATCATATTCCTTTTTTTCCATGGATGGAATTTTAAGAATGTCCAAAAGCATCACCCCTTAAATATTTATAGTTAAATTGTTGTCTATGCCAATATTATATTTTTCCATAAGAAATATGGATAAAATAAAAAAGTGATAAAGCAATTCCATGATAAACCATCCTTCCCAGATCATTCATTAACCACAGGGTAACCTGCATTAGTCCAGGCAGTCATACTCCCCAGAACGCTGGTTAAATCAGTGTAACCACATTTTTTAAGATAACTACATGCAGTGGTGGATTTGTAACCTGAATCACAGTAGACAACCACTGGAACATCTTGGGGTATTTCCCCAATTTTCTCTGGTAATTCCCCTACATAGATATGATGGGACCCCTCAATGTAACCTTCAGTGTGGTCTTCTAGTTTACGCACATCCAGTAGGAAGAAATCCCCTCCCAGTTCCTCTTTTAATTGGTGAACACTCCACAGATTTAGAGTGTCTAGATGCTCTGCATGGAGATACCAGCTGGGAAAACCCCCTGCCAGATAACCATAAATGTTATCAAAACCCAGTCTGACCAGTGATTGGCGAACCTCATCCATTCGGTGGTCATGGTCATCAACCAACACAATGGGGTCTTGGTAGTTCAAGAACCATCCCGCAAAGGCAGGAACACCCTCCCTCCAGATGTTCAGACTACCATTTATATGTCCCCCTGCAAAACTGGTGGGTTTCCTGATATCCAGGATACAAAGTCGGTCTTTCATCATGTTCTTCAAAATCCTAGGATTTAAAGCATTAATATAGGGAAGTCTGCCTAATATTTGCACTCCATTTTGGTTATAAAATTCCATTTTCTGGAAATAGGGTGGTGTGTATAGTTCTTCAGCATTTTTAAGCTGGATAAACTTTTCCCTACTGACCTGTAGTTGGTGATTGGTTTTCTTCTCATAACCCACAGTGGTGTAATCATGTTCCCGTATATCCGCCCCACAAACTGAACCCGCACCATGAGCTGGGCAAAGAACAGTCTGATCACCCAATGGGAGAATCTTGTTAAACAAGCTATCGTATAACAATCCTGCCATCTCTGGACGTCGATCAACTCCGTAAAAATCAACTCGCCCTGTCTCTCCGGCAAAGATCACATCCCCGGTAAATGCCATCTGGGCATCTTCCGACACATTTAGGTCTCTTAAAACCAGGGATATGCTTTCTAAAGTGTGTCCAGGAGTATCAAGAACTTCCAGTTCTATGTTACCAAACTGAAACTTATCTCCATCCTTCACCGGGTTACCGTAGGCAAAATCCAGGTTTTCACCGTGAAATATTTCCGCCCCAGTGGTATGAGCCAGTTCCAACGAACCAATAATGTAGTCCTCGTTACGGTGGGTTTCAAAGATGTGGGTAATATCCAGCCCCCATGATTCTGCAAGATCCAGATAAACCTCCACATCCCTACGGGGATCAACCACAATTGCCCGACCACTGGCTCCAATAAAATAAGAGTGATGGGCTATTCCCGCTGATTTAATCAGTTTAACCATCAATAACATTTCCCCCATTTTCTTAATTTTGAAATTATAACTTAATTTTTTCTCATATTCAGAGTTTATCCAACCTAATGATTCTACTTGATCTAATTCTACTTGATCTAATAGTTATGTAGCTTAAAATTAATAATTTTAATGATAAATTAATATCATGAAATGGGTTCTTCGATATTATTAAATCTTACCAGCACCCAGTTTCATTTAAGATAAATTTATTTCGACTGGAGGAAAAGCATGGAATACATCATCCAAACCCATAATATATCTAAAAAATATGATGATTTCACCGCAGTTAACGGAGTGAATCTTAATGTGCCTAAAAATAGTGTTTACGGAGTTTTAGGGCCGAATGGGGCGGGTAAAACCACATTAATCTCTATGCTATGCACCATACTGCATCCCACCAGTGGATCAGCCACTGTTAATGGTTATGATGTCACTAAACGTCCTAAAGAGGTCCGAGAGTCCATTGGAATAGTTTTCCAGTCCAGGGCACTGGATGACATGCTCACAGGTCGTGAACACCTCCAGATGCATGCTTCACTCTATGGTGTGCCCAAGGATATTCGCCAGAGTCGTATTGATGAAATACTGGATCTTATTGCCCTGGGTAAGAAGGCGGATGAATTCGTTAAAACCTACTCCGGAGGGATGAAACGTCGACTGGAAATTGGAAGGGGGCTTATACATCATCCTAAGGTTCTTTTCCTGGATGAACCCACCCTGGGTTTGGATCCACAGACCCGGGAAAGTATTTGGGAGTATATTAAGGATTTAAACCAGAATCAGGATGTTTCAGTCCTTATGACCACGCATTACATGGAAGAGGCGGATAAACTCTGTGATGAGGTGGCCATCATCAACCAGGGACAGATCATAACTTCAAATTCACCTCAAAACTTGAAAAGGGAATTAAAAGCAGACACCATCACCATGCATGTGGATAATATTAAGAAGTTCACGGAAGAAGTAGAGAAACTGGATTTTGTCAGAGAAACCTTTGTGATGGACTCTGAGATTAAGTTAATGGTAGAGCGGGGTGAAAATTTGGTGGCGGAGCTGGTGAATTTTGCCAATGAACATAAAATCTTCGTATACTCTATAGAACTGGAACATCCTAACCTGGAGGATGTGTTTCTTAAGTACACGGGTAGAACCATTCAGGGGGAGGGGGGATAGGTTTATGGCAGAAATTGAGGGAATTTACACCATTTGGCTCCGGGAGAACAAGAAATTCCTCCGTTACCGGTCACGTATCCTAACTTCGGTGGTAACACCCCTTTTATGGCTTCTTATATTTGGAACTGGGCTGGGTTCAGCCATAAGGTTTGGTAACATGTCGGGAGGTTACCAGGCATTCATCTTTCCAGGGATAATAGCCCAAACCATCCTATTTACCTCGGTGTTTTCCGGGCTTTCTGTGATACAGGACCGCCAGTTCGGATTTTTAAAGGAGATACTGGTGGCTCCCATATCCCGACCTTCAATTGTCTTGGGAAAAGCAATTGGAATCAGCACTACTGCTCTTATCCAGGGAGTGATACTTCTCCTTCTCTCATTTGTGGTCAGTGTCCCCATGGACATCTACACTCTTCTGTTATCCACCGGAGTGATAATCTTAATTTCCATGGGCCTATCTGGAATGGGCCTTTTGATTGCATCGTTCACCGATAGTATGGAAGGGTTCAACCTCATCATGAGTTTCATTGTAATGCCCATATTCCTTCTTAGTGGAGCTCTCTTCCCCATAACTGGACTTCCTTCCTGGTTACAAGCAGCGGTTTACATCAACCCATTAACTTATGGAGTGGATGCTCTGCGGAATATAATTCTACACCAATCAGTACTTCCATTATATGTGGATGTCATTGTGGTAACGATTTTCGCAGTGCTAATGATCTTGATATCCGCATTGATATTCAGCAAAAAAGAGCAGAGTTTGATGTAAATTTGACTATAAATTAATCCTCAGTTATAATATAAAATTGAGGATATATTTTTTTTATTAAATTCGCTTATTTATGGAGTTTACACGTTGTTAAAACGTATTATCTTTACTTCGTTAAACAGAACTATAACGAATAGATCAATTATTGATTCTATTAAAATTATATACAAACAAGATAGTTCAAACAGCTAACAAAACTAGAAATAAAGTTTATCAATTATTGAAGTTTAATACAACGTTGAATTAAAAAATAAATAAATCTTTATTGGTTTAATCAAAGTCCCTCTTTTTTTTATTGTTTTAACTAAGAAAATATATGGGAGAGTTTTTTTCTCCCTTATGTTTTTATTAATACACATCCTCAGCCATGGCCAGGAGGATGGTATCCGACAGGTGCACATTGTAGTAGTCGAAATTAATCATAAAGTCTTCCAAGTACTTCACTCCATTTTCAGTTAAAGTGTAGTGTTTTCCATCTTCATTTATGAGTTTATGCTCTTTCAGGGGGTTTATCAGTCCTTCAAAATCTCCTTCAAAGTCATGAGTATCTTTGCAAGTGGCTTTAAGTTCAGATAGTACGGGAATATAGTTCCTGGGACTGAAAGCAGTCTTCAGGGAGGAAACAATTTCAACTCTGGTTTTTTTCTCTGTAGTCCACAGGATGTACAGTACCCAGTTCTGGAAGGCCATCATTTTATTCCCTTCCCAACATTCCTCCAGGGGAAGTTTGTACTGGGAATAATTTTCTTCTTTCCCCTTACGGGCTGAAATTGCCTCTCTGAGTAAGTCGGTAGCATCTTTGAAGATTCCGATGGAAATGAATAATGCTATAAGGGCATCTACAAAGTAAATCCCCTGTAAAGTGAAAATTGCACCAGCAATCACTGATAAACCTATGAATATATGGTTCTTAGAGTCCACTGACTGGGAGATTAGAGTTAAATTGGAATTCACCTTTCCCACGTAACGCTGGTAATAGAATAGGAAGACAGCTGCCAGGATGGCAATTCCCTCCACTGCTATCACCAGGAATGGCATGCCCATAGGGGTCAGTGTCCCATAAAAGGTGCTTATAAGGTGGGTCACTGAATCATAACCAATGCTGAGGGCGGCAAAGAATAATCCGAATATCACCAGGAGAGTACTAAGGGTTTCCCGGTGGTACTTGATTCCCAGCCACACCATAAATGCAGAAACCGTGTCCATGGTGGCATCAGTACCATCTGCAGTCAGTCCCACACTTCCACTGATCAGACCTGATCCTAATTTCATCACTGCTAAAAAGGCATCTAATACAGTGGTGTTCCGGGCTGCGGCTGCAGGTTTAAAAAAATCCTTCCGAACCAGAGCGGCCTTTTTTTCCATATTTTTAACAAATTTTTGGGCCTCTTTTTCTCCATCTCCAGTTACAGAATAATGATCATCTTCCAGTTTCACCCACCCCTTTTGGATAAGCTTTTCACATTCTTCTTCGGTTTTACCAACCTTTTTAATCTTCCGCTGATCTTCTAACTCTGATCTTAGATGGGATAATGTGAAAAACAGTCTTTCCATCATTGGTTCCTCTTTTTCAGGTAACTGCTGGTACCATATGAGTGATAAGAAAAGCACAGTTTTATCTTCTAGTTCTTCCAGGGTGACAGACTCTTCATTGAAAATAGCCATCATCAGGAACCGATCGTATCCAAGGATTGGTTTATCAGTCTTCATAATATCGTTACACTTCTTTCTTTTTAGGGGCATCCAAAATTATTCAATCTTTTATTATCCAGAAACTTTGTATTATCCTGAATTCAATTCATTTAATCATAAGCTAATCCATTTAATATAATTATCCCATTCGATATGTTATTTAGGTTAAATCATGATATATGGATGCCCAGAAAATATTGGGTGGGAAATATAACTTAGAATCGTTTATGTTTTCTCTGTAAGTTGTTATATGCCTTAAACTATGGTGTTGATTTGAATTAGTAGATGGGCATAGGGGCTGGTACTTCAGGCCATCATCAACTATAAAAGACCCTCTTACCAATAGGGATATAGATAAAGGAGAGTTTTTTTACATGGTGAAGCTAGTTAAATCTGCGGTCAAGTGCTATAAGAAAAAGACCAAAAAAACAGTGGGCGGCCAGAAAAAGACCTATGAATACAACCAGTACCTGGTTCCCCTGAAACGCTCAGATAATCTGGATTGCAGTATGGAAGTGTTCATCATACCCCAGGATGATCTATCCGATCTCGTTGATGAAAATGGTGAATTCAAAGATGCTTCTGGTATAGAAGATGAATATGAAAGTAAACTCGCCCAGTATAAAGCTGATTTCGAAGATTTGGAGTGGAAACACAGTAAACTGTCCCGAACCTACAAAGAATTATTCAGTAAACATAATAAAACTCGTAGGAACCTTCAGGAACTTGAAGAAAAGGTCAAAACCCTGGAAAGTGATAGGGAGAAACTGATCAATGCCCTGAAAGAGGAAAGAAGGATCACCGAAAAACTCAAGACGGAACAACAGGCATTTAATAAACCATCCGCTGATCTAGAATCTAATAAGCCTGATGATATTACTAATCTGAAATCTAAAATTAAAGAAGATAGTAAAATTAAAAATAAGAATTTTGAGGAGGATAAGGGGGATATCTGGACTGTTCTCAGGAGCCGCCTCACCAAAAAAGAAGAAGAAAAGGAAGATTAACTCTCATACTTGAGTAATCTGATTATTCTTCAAAAAAAATCTTACTTTAAGGGTTACTAGAATTTTTCAGAGTAATTTGATTACTTTTCAAATACTCTACCCTAAAATTTTTATTCTTATGTCTTAACAGATTTATAGGAGGCTTATATCTCAACAATTTCATAGTAGTAAAATTAAAATCTATAATGTTAATTAATTCCATGTTCAGTGTTTGGAACAGAATTCCACTTCAAATATATCCAAATCATAACAAAGATTCAAATAAATCATAACAAAGATTCAAATAAATCATAACAAAGATTCAAATAATATTGAGAAATAATTTGAAAATTATTTTATGGTGTTTTCCATGCCCAAAACCAGTTCTCAACCCCACCCTGAAATATCCCAGGTGATGATAATTGATGGACGTAACAATTTCCCCATCAGCTGGCTCAACAAGCAGGGATACTGTGAGTACAGCATATACCTTGAAAATGTTAGGGGTGTGGAAGTAAAACCCACCCTGAAAATGGTTATTGGAACTGAGGAACATACCCGGTTAGAGATGGAATTCCAAAAGGATGCCGAACCCACCACCTTTGAAGGGATGCTGGAGAAATCCCTAACTACAGAACTCCTATCTCGAGAACTCCCGGTTATATCCAAACTTTACGGTATCAGGGGATACATCGATGAAGTATGGATGACTCCTGACCAGTTCATTATCATCGATGATAAACCAGGAAATAGGGCATTCGCATCATCAATAAACCAGGTTTACGGCTATTGCCTGGCTTTTCAGGATATGGTTAAAGATGAAAGGAATATAGTGGCTGCTCTAAGGGAAAGGGGAACTGATAACATTTTTTGGTCAGCTTATTTCGACGAAAAATCAGAAAAAGACATAATATCATTAATAAGTCGTGTTCAAGACCTTTTAATTGGAAAAAAGGATTTCATACCCACCAGTAATCCTAGAAAATGTCGAAGTTGTCGTTTGAAGATAAAGTGCGATATGAAAGCAAAGCCGGGCTCGCGCTGAGTCTTATGATCCCCTTTAAATACCTTGTAGATAACTTTAAATATCACCTCTGCCTAAAAGGTGAATGCTGCAGTTGCAGCCTTTTTTAATGTCTAGTCCCGTGGGGTAGTGGTAATCCTGCTGGTCTTTGGAACCGGCGACGGCGGTTCGACTCCGCTCGGGACTATTTTTCTTCTAAACACTAATCACATGTTCTTAAGGGAGGATCACATGGAAAACATTCTAATAGTGGGTGTAAATACCCGTGCCGTGGCCTGCTCCCTTAAAAAATTAGGATACATTGTTTATTCTGCTGATTATTTCGGAACTGCGGATTCAAAATCCTGGACAGACCGTTCAAAATCATTTTTAGACCAGAAACCACTCATCTCGTGTGGTAGATTTACCCAAAACTTCCATCCACACATTATCAGAGAAATGGCCCTGGAAATGGCCGATGAAGTAGATGGTATTATCTGCTGCGCAGGCGCATCTCCTTCCTGGTTCCATTCATCTAAAATTATCGGAAATAGGGATGTGGAAATGGTTGAGGATAAATTTTCCCTATATGAAAAACTTAAAGACAGATTTAATCTTCCTGAAACTTATCTCCCTACAGATATCTGCGAAGTCCAGGAGATAATCCAGAATACCAAAGAAAAGGAGTTCATCTTAAAACCACGTCAGGGGGCTGGTGGTTACGGGGTACAAATGGCAGATGATCTGGATGTTGTTGTTGAGATGAGATCTGATAATGAGATAATGCTGGGAGAAAGGGATCTGGTGGATGAAATTGAATCCCACCAATGGATACTGCAGGAGTTCATTCATGGTGAAAATATCAGTGCTTCAGTTCTTTCTAGTGGGGATGAGGCCAGGACCATACTCACCAGCACCCAGATCACTGGTGACACTGAACTTGGTCAGAAGGAGCCATTTGGATACTGTGGAAACCTGGTTCCATACACAGGCGGTGAGAAGATCTCCGAACTAGCCCCAAAAGTTGTGGGACACCTATCCCTAATAGGTTCTAATGGGGTGGATTTCATCTCTCGAAATGGGGAACTATACCTGATTGAAGTAAACCCTCGGCTGCAGGGAACATTTGAATGTGCAGAACTATCACTTGATGTGAACATGGCCGAACTCCACCTGGCCGCGTGCCAGGGACAATTAAAGGAAGTCCCCTCTCCCAGTAAATTTGCAGTTAAAATGGTGGTCCATGCCCAACAACGATCACAGTGGAGCGATCTGAACATTCCTGGGATCTTCGACCTACCCCATCCAGGGGTGATAATTGAGAAAGGAGAACCCATGGTCACAATTGTAACTTCTCAGCAGGTAAAGGAAGATGCAGTATATTCGGCAAAAAGACTGGCTGATATAGTTTACAATTCAGTGAAACTCTGCAAATAAGATAAACATAACTCTGATTATAGGAATGTATCATAATTTTAAAGTTATAACTTAAAACTATTGAATCCTATGAGATTACTTATAAAATTAGTTAACCTATGTAAGTTTCATTATTAGTTTTATTCATTAATGAATTTTTAATAAATAAAATGAATTAAATATTATCATAATTTAATTTCAACAAATTTATACAAAAGTTTAAGTCCTATGTGGGAAATTCCTTCAAATATCTCCTTTAATTTTTCTAATATTGAAATGCCTTGTTTTTAAAGGAAAAAGTAGGTTAAAAATATTAAGTCAAAATTCATAAAATCCTGTAAATTATTTAATATCTGCCATTTATCTAAATACCACGGCCAGAATGAAGATGATAGTTCCGATTACAATTAGGACAGTAACCATAATTTCAGCACCGAAAACTAGCATAGATACTTTGGCCATTTTATCAGGGTCTTTCTTTATCTCTTCCCAATCAAAATCATATAGAAAGTCTAAATTGAATGATTTCAATTTCTGCCACATACTTTTAAATCCCATGATCAGATTCATCCTTTTAGTTATTTTTATTTATCAGTTTATTTATTAGGGTGGTTGTGTTAGTTTAATGGGCTGTATTAGATAACAAATCAGTTGTATTGAAATATATTAAATACATAATTGGTAATATTGGATTCGATTATTTTTATTTGATTTCAGGGTCACTTAATTAGGAATATGTGCTGGGAGGTGGTTGGTAACTCTCTTCTTACTATCTTTGTGTCCCCTCTGTAAATATAGATTTCCTCACCACAATCTTCCTTGTTCAAAATCTGGCAAACAAGTTCACATTCCAGTTTTCCCTTTATCCTGGAGCCGCTCATCTGGGAACTTATCTCAATATATAGTGGTAACTTCAACCGTCCCCACGATACTTCAGGAATCATTGATGAAATTTTATCAAGCTCGTTTTTCTTGAAACGATGCCGGGATCCGTCTGTTCCTATCACGTGGGGTTTCTCTTCCTCTAAAAGTTCTTTCAGGGTTTTTCTCCGTTGGGGAAGGTGGCGGTTTAATACCATGATCTGCTTTTTTAACAGTCTGTCATCTGGGTTTCCATCTCCTCTCATCATAGTTAAGAATATATTGGGTGGAATATAATATTGTTTAGTATAAATCATTGAGTATTGAAAACGAGCTCGTACAAACCAATGGGATACAACTTTTTTAAAATTATATGATATTATTTGGGTTGGGATAAGATGGACATAGACATTGAACAGTGCCGGGAAAATGATAAGATCAAGGATATTATCAGCAAAAGTGGACTTCCCATTAAACATATTAAACTACTTCTTCGTTTATCCGATACCATCTACATAAATGGTATTAATTACAATGTGATGGTGGAGGGTGACCAGGTTTTAATTCTTCTCATATCATCAAAACCAGAAAACAAAACTGGAGTGTTTAATACTTACTCCATTACCAACGTACTTTACAAGGTCCGGGAAATGGAAAAGGAACATGATGACTTGGAAACCTGGTGTGAAATTGAAGATGGTTTTTTTAAGATATTATTGAATGTAAAACCTTAAAGGTCACTCCCCGCGATTTTTTAAATCATAAAGGTACCCTCAGATGAAAATTAAAGATTACCATATTCTCATTGATGAAATTTCAACTATTGATTTGGAAGCTGATTCTATTGCTGATTCCAGACGGATTTTAGCCGAACTCAATCAGAGAGAGATGATCTTAAAGGACCTTAAAAAGAGGATCCTTAATGACATCCAAAATATTAAACTTGAGTTTATGGAAATGAAACAGAAGATCAATATGGACTTTGCTGAAGGCCGATCTCCAGGGATCGTATCCCGTGTTCGTGGGAAATCCAAGGTCAAAGAATTGAAAAAATTGGAAAAAAAACGTTACGAAACCCTTGAATCATATTATGATGTTAAATATGTGATTGATGATCTTCTGGTCCAGATTCAAGAGGCCAAAGAACCGCTCAATGACTATATTAAAAAGCGATTATTTGGTGTTTAAACCCTTCTTTTTTGATTTTTTAGTAAAATGAGCAATTAATAATTATTTTATGGATTTATTAAAATGATTACAATACAGTTTAATTGGTTTTTATTAAATTAGCAATTGAAATAACTTAATGGAATAAATAATAGAATACTGTTAGATAGAGAATAAAATAAGTAATATAAGTAACTAAAATTTATTATAACTAGATTTTTATTTGAATTTGCAAATTAAAAAAAAATTAGAGATATTTATCAGGTTAATCTTATTTTCAACCTTTAGAAGTTTACTTCCACAGGTAAAAGTATTAGAATACCTAATAAATCATCTTTTTCCACTTTGTAGTCAAGGGCTGCTGCGAAGAGGGCATGGTCTGCTGTTCGGTCCATGCTTATTGGTAGATAGGTTTCTTCACCAACTGCCAGGGTGTGTCCGTATTTGTTGGTTCCGTAGGCGCTGATGAAGCAGACATGGTTAGCGTTTATGTCGATCTTTTTGATCTGGACTGGTTTGTTTTCCCCGGCTTTGAATTCCTGTTCTTCATCGGCAATTATAGCTCGGACTTTCCCGGAGATGTTACCCATCTCAAAGTCAATGGCCGGTTTAGCGTGTTTTTGTTGTTCTTTTCGAACCTGGTCCAGTCTTGTGATTATTCTAACCATTAAATGGCCTCCTCAGATTCTTCCATGGTTTTTTTGACCATCTTCAAACGCACGAAGCTTTCCCTTTCCATCTCTTCCAGTCTCATTTCAATATATTTGACTGTGTTTTCCAGCCGGGGAATGATGATGTGTTCCAGGGCGTTCACACGCCTTTTGGTTGATTCAATCTCACTAGCCAGTAACATGATGGTCTTCTCGATTTCGCCCAGTTCAATTATGAGCTGGATGGATTCCTCGAATTTACGGGCAGCTTCATCCAGTTTAACTGAGGTGTCCATGAATCCGTAACCACGTTCCACAATGGTTCTCTGGGAGATTTCTGACTCTACTACTGGCACCACCACTCCCATAATACTCCTGGAGTCGATGTCCACATCCACTGATTCAGTGACGGACATGGCAGCTTTCTTAACAGACAGATCACCCATCATTACCTGGGCTGCTGTTAAATCCTGGTAGGCTTCCTGGAGTTTCAGAGAAACTTCATCCCTGGATCCCTTCACCCGTTCCAGGATGTTGAAAAACTCCATGATCAGGGCATTTCGTTTCTCTTTAAGGAGACTGTGCCCTTTCACTGCAAGTTTTTCCCGTTGTTTTAGTTTTAGAAGCTCCATCCGGGTTGGATTGATGCCTTCTATCATTTCTTGTGCCATTTTATCACTCTTTTTCCTTCCTAAAAAATAGGAAGGGGATTATTTATGGTCAGGGTGATATTTGGGGATGTGTTCTGCCCGTACCCTCTTAAGCTCTGCTTCGGGTAGTAAGCTCATTAACTCCCAACCGAGGTCCAGGGTTTCCTGAATGGAACGGTCTTCGTCCCTGCTTTGGGTGATGAATTTATTTTCAAAACCATCAGCAAAGGCCAGAAACTTACGGTCTCGCTCGGTAAGAGCTTCTTCCCCAACCACAGCCATCAAGTCTCTGAGGTCTCGTCCTTCAGCATATGCTGAGTAAAGCTGGTCAGAAACTCCACTGTGGTCTTCCCTTGTCTGCCCTTCACCAATTCCACCACTCATCAGTCGTGATAGTGATGGGAGTACATCTACTGGTGGATAAATACCTTTACGGTGCAGATCCCTGCTTAAAACGATCTGTCCTTCAGTAATGTAACCGGTTAAATCCGGTATGGGGTGAGTAATATCGTCCTGAGGCATCACCAAAATAGGCATCTGTGTGATGGAACCTTCTTTACCGGTTATACGTCCTGCCCTTTCATATAAACTGGAAAGGTCAGTGTACATGTAACCAGGGTAACCCCTTCGTCCAGGTACCTCGTCACGAGCAGCTGAAATTTCCCTTAAAGCTTCTGCGTAGTTGGTCATATCAGTTAGTATAACCAGTACGTGCATGTCATGCTCGAAGGCAAAGTACTCAGCAGTAGTTAGAGCCATACGGGGGGTGATGATCCTTTCAATGGCTGGGTCGTCAGCCAGGTTCATGAACACAGTCACACGTTCTAATGCTCCGGTTCTCTCAAAATCACGCATGAAGTAGTTTGCTTCTTCGTGGGTGATACCCATGGCTGCGAATATAACTGAAAACTCTGATTCTTCAGCTAACACCTTGGCCTGTCTTGCGATCTGGGCAGCCAGTTCGTTGTGAGGTAGACCTGATCCAGAGAAGATAGGTAGTTTTTGTCCACGAACAAGGGTGTTCATTCCGTCAATGGTTGAAATACCTGTTTGGATGAATTCTGCTGGGAATTCCCTGGCAGAAGGGTTCATAGGGCTTCCGTTGATGTCTAGTTCCTTTTCGGGGATGATTTCAGGCCCACCGTCTATGGGACTTCCGGTACCACTGAATACTCGTCCTAGCATGTCCAGTGAAACTCCGATATGGGCGGTTTCTCCGGTGAATCGTACCTTTGTGGTGGAGGTGTTGAGGTCTCTGGTTCCTTCAAAAACCTGAACCACAGCAACGTCTCCCTTAACTTCCAGGACTTGCCCTCTTCTCATCTCTCCATTGGGTGTTTCAATGTCCACTATTTCATTGTAGGCAACGCCTTCAACGCCTTCAACAATCATGAGAGGACCAGCCACTTCTCTGACTGTGGTATATTCTCTGGTTTTGATATTGGTGTTCATTTTCACACCTCCCCTGTCTGTTTAACTATTTTATCCTGGATATCTTTGATTGCAGCGTCGAATTCATCTTCAGGGATGAATTTCATCCTTCCAATTTCTTCTTTAACTGGTAGATCAGTTAGATCAGCTGCGGATGCTCCACGTTCCAGGGCGGCAGTGGCCTGTTCCTGGAAGATGATAATAGTTTTAAGTAGTTGGTACTGTTTGGTTGGGGAACAGTAAGTGTCCACTTCGTGGTACGCGTTCTGCTGCAGGAAATCCTCCCGTATCATACGGGTACTTTCTAGAGTGATCCTTTCCCGGTCAGGCAGGGCATCTGGTCCCACCAGTTGAACAATTTCCTGAAGTTCAGATTCTTTCTGAAGTAGGGCCATGGCTTCGTCCCTGGTTGCTCTCCAGTCTGCGCCTACGGTTTTATCCCACCAACTTTCCACACTATCCACGTATAATGAGTAACTTTGCAGCCAGTCTATGGATGGGAAGTGACGTTTGTCTGCTAGGGATGCGTCCAGTGCCCAGAACACTTTACATATACGCAGGGTGTTCTGTGTAACTGGTTCAGATAGGTCCCCACCAGGTGGTGAAACTGCACCAACCACACTAACTGATGCGACTTTACTTTCAGTTCCCACGGTGTTAACCCGGCCAGCTCGTTCGTAGAACTGTGCCAGACGTGATGCCAGGTATGCGGGGTATCCTTCTTCACCAGGCATTTCTTCCAGTCGTCCGGAGATTTCCCTCATGGCTTCTGCCCATCGGGAGGTGGAATCTGCCATTAGGGCCACATCGTATCCCTGGTCACGGAAATATTCAGCTATAGTTATACCGGTGTACACACAGGCTTCTCTGGCTGCCACAGGCATGTTGGATGTGTTAGCAATAAGCACGGTTCGGTCCATTAATGGTTTACCGGTTTTAGGGTCTTCGAGTTCTGGGAATTCTTTCAGAACCTCTGTCATCTCGTTACCCCTTTCACCGCATCCCACGTAGACAATGATGTCTGCGTCAGCCCATTTGGCCAGCTGCTGCTGGGTAACGGTTTTCCCGGATCCGAAAGGTCCGGGTATGGCTGCGGTTCCACCTTTAGCCACGGGGAAAAAGGTGTCCTGTGCTCTTTGACCGGTTACTAGGGGTATGTCTGGGTCTAATTTATCTTTGTAAGGCCGACCAACCCTAACTGGCCATTTTTGCATCATCTGCACTTTAACTGGGCCTTTAGGAGTTTCCACTTCTGCGATGTCATCCAGAACAGTGTACTGCCCTTCACCAACGATACTTTTGAGGGTACCGCTGACTCGTGGGGGTATCATAATTTTTTGGACTACTGCTGAGGTTTCCTGCACTTCACCAATGATGTCTCCACCTTTAACTTCAGTACCAGCTGTTGCAGTGGGTTTGAATGTCCATTTTTTATCTTTTGGTAATGCAGGTACATCCACACCCCTTTCAATGTAGTCTCCCACAGTGAGTTTAATGGTTTCCAGTGGCCTCTGTATACCGTCAAATATGGAACCGATAATTCCGGGTCCTAATTCCACGGATAGTGGCCCACCTGTACTTTCCACTACTTCCCCGGGTTTCATCCCTGCTGTTTCTTCGTAAACCTGGATGGTGGCGGTGTCGCCTTCAAGTTCGATGATTTCACCGATGAGCTTGTCTTCACCTACTTTTACCATCTCGTACATCTGGGTCCCTCTCATACCGTCTGCGGTTATAACAGGACCCGCTATCTTTATTATCTTTCCTTCGAGAGTCATTCTACCATCTCAACCCCGATTACTCGTTTTATAAGCTCTCTGATTGGGTCTGATTCCCGTTCTACTGAGCCTTTTTTATCTGGAATTTCAATTATCATGGGCAGTGCACTTTCACTGCTAATTTTATCAATTATTTCTCTGAAATTATCGCCTATTTCCTCAGTGGTTATAATAATAGAGTACTCCTTGGCCAGTTTCTTCAGTTTATCTCCTGCTTCTTCCATGTTGTTAACGGGGAATCCATCCTTGATTCCACCTAGCATGAAACCGGTGACGGTGTCAGGATCTGCCATTACTGCTATTTTTGAACTCATACTAACATCTCCTTGATCATAGCAGGGGTGAATCCTTCTTCGCGTTTACCACGGACAATGATTTTTAAGTTTTTAATTTCCTTTTCTTTTTTACTTAAAAATCCAATCATGGGCCCGATTCCGAACTGATTCTTTAAAGCTATCTTTTTAGCAGTTTCATCCACTTGATTATCCAATGCAGTTTCAAATGCTCCAATGGAGCCGGTTTCACTGTAGGTGGCCATTGCTTCGGCCAGTATTGGTGCGTAATCGGTTCCTTCCAGTCCACTAACCACGCCTGCAACATCTTCTGCTTCCATGAGATCCTTCAGTTTCCATTCCCTTATCTGGTAACCATCACTGATCATGTAGGGTTCGATATCCTCGAATTTCAGCCCATCCACTTTAGCCCTTAAGATGATTTTAAGGTTGCTTCCATCCACTATGTTACCCACATAATTTTTGAGGTATGCAGTGTTGTCATCTTCAGGGGTGCTAACAGTTCTTAAGAGGTTTTCCAGAAGGTACTTATCCAGGGAAGCTTCCAGTGGCAGTAACATCCCAGTTTCCTGGTAATTAGGAATGGCATCTTCAAGGATGGGGGTGTATTCTGTTCCTTCCAGGGCACTTAAAACTTCAGTTACATTGTCTGCATCCAGGAGAGTGTCCAGTTTATCGGAAAGATCACCAAATGGCACTAACAGATCCATGGTTTCTTCTTGATTTAGCCCTGCTTCTTTGGCGATTATTATGCTTTTTATATTTTTAATATCCCATTTTTTCAGGAGAAATTTGAATGCATCTCTGCTGTTTTCAGGGGTTATTCTGGCTACTAAATCGTAGTTCTCAGCAAGCTGAGTGTCCAGGGCCTTTTCCAGGGGGTACTGGTCAATGTATTTGGCGTAATCTGGGAACCCTCGGAGGTAATTTTTAACTTCTTCAATGTTCCCAGCTTCAATGATTTCCTGGAACTGTTTTTCACTGAATATTCTCCCTATTCTGGCCCTTACACGTGCATTGGGATATGTGTAAGGAAACATGCCTAGAACGGGCCTAATTGTTGCTATAACTACTATTGCTCCGAAAATAGCCAGTACTAGAATTACTGCCGCTAAAAAAGCTTCAATAGAGGGGAATCCCAGTCCAGTGACTAATGAAGTAATGTCCTCTACCATATGAAATCTCCCCTATTATTTGAACAGTATCCCGGCAACTTCAGATCTTAGAGATTTTTTAAATCTTAACATCCTTGCTTCGATGGTGTTGTTAACCTCTATTTCACCATTTTTGGTTCTAACAATAGCTCCTCCAATGGTGTTGATGTTTTCGCCCATCTCCAGTTTAGTGGGGGTACTTGTGTTGTTGCTGATATCTTTTTCAATGGAAGGTAGGGATCCTTTTATTTTAGCCGCATCGCTTTCTTTAACGAGGACTATCATGTCTCCACCTCCAATTTCAGTACCAGCTTCGGTGATTACTTTTTCAAGAGATGCCTTGTATTCAGTTGCATCTGAAGAAGCTATTTCTTTAAGCTTTTCTTCAGCTTTGCTGAAAGCTTCTTCTATTACTTCCTCTCGAGCCTCAAGTTCCATTCTCCTGGAGTTCATCTTAGCTTCTGAGATAATCTGTTGATACCTCATTTTTGCCTGTTTTTCAGCGTTTTCTAAGATTTTCTCCTTTTCTGCTGCTGCTTGAGCATTGCCTTCGGAGATAATGGATTCTTTTTCCTTTTCAGCTTCCGCTAATATGGATTCTACTTTTATCTGGGCATCAGACATTATACTTGAGACTATTTTATCTGTCCCGGCGCTCATCTTGATCATCCTGCCAGAATTCCGCCGAATACCATGAGGAGTATAGCAATCAGGAACCCGTAAATAGCCTGGGTTTCAGGTAGTGCAGTGAA